>ERZ772876.145-NODE-145-length-102595-cov-26.320938_pt1 | contig 102595 bp, 67 predicted proteins | sample MGYA00580584_ERZ772876 | MGnify/ENA primary metagenome ERZ772876 (study PRJEB29015, sample SAMEA2737728) | human gut metagenome | biome: human gut; feature: human-associated habitat; material: faeces | place: China | collected 2012 ... | reverse complement strand
ATGGCGTACCTCTAAAACAGAGAAAATGGAAGTGGCATGGTATCAGATAGAGAAAGAGCTCGCTGTAATAGGTGATATTCAGCATAAGGACATTTTAGATATAGACCATGTGGAGTATTTAGTGTCTGGAGTAAAGTTCTCCTTTTATGCCTGTCCTAAATATTCTCCTGTAAGTATGCCTGTGGAATATCTGAATAATCTCAGATTGGCAGATGTAAAGTCTATTGGAGCTATGAAGATGGAGGTGATGCTACGCAGGAGTAATTTTCGCGATTATTATGATATTTATTCCATCTTAAAGTCTGGTGTACCTATCAACGATTTGGTATCTTTAGCCCTTACCTACTCTGGACATAAATTGAAATCCAAGAATCTGTTAGCTATGCTCACCAACGGCTCTCGTTTTACAAGAGATTCCCATTTTGAGCAACTTGCACCGATTTATGCTGTAACTGCTCAAGAAATAGAAGATTATATAAAGTTTTGTTTATTATAAACTGCTGCAACATTCTTGCGAATGGGATTATATATAGAAGTATTCCTTGAAATTGTAGTAGCTTTATAAAAAGAAAAACAGCATAAGAGTTTCCTCAAATGCTGCTCTGTCTTAAGTAGATTGGTAATTAGTCAATCTTCTTGTAAGTGGTTGTTGTAATGTCATCCAATTCCTCGCTACCATCATCCATTGTGTCCCAATCCTCAAAGGCGAGAACCAACTTAGTAGCTGTAAGTTCATTAACAGTTAGGACATCTGAATAACCATCATCGTAAGAGATAGTCAGCTTATTGTCTTTCAAAGACCAACGACTTGTTTCTGTATATCCACCGTCCGCATAGCCTTCTGTGCAAGTACCGTCAGCTTTGAACTCCCATAAACCATTGGTATATGCTTCATCAGAAGTTACTACTTCCTTATCATTCTCCACTTTGTGAATCTTCTCCCAAGTGGTCTGCCATTTACCTATAAGGTTAGCTTGTTCAATGATTGTCTGTTCATCTTCATCATCACTACATGCTGTAAAGTTTACAGCCAACATGACCATTAATAAGGTCGTTCCAATTAATCTTAAAGTTTTCATTGTTGTTAAGATATAGCTCATCTTTAGTTATCTTAACAACAGTGTAAATGGTATTTTCTTCTCCCCAATCAGTTGTATAATAAGTAACGAACATATATCTGTTAGGGAAGTATTCAAATGTATCATTTTGAGTGTCATTTTCGCCTTTCTCTGTATAGGTGTTATCCTTATTAAAGGTAAGGATTTCTCCCTCTGCTCAATGTTCTTCAATTCGTCATTGACAGTTTCGATCAAGGCTCTTTTTCTGAGCAAAATCTTGTCGGCAATACTCATCAGTGAATTCTTCATATTGTTTTTAACTTTAGTGACAAGCTGTATGCCATTAAGAAAAGGGTTCTCAAACAGAGCCTGACCAATATATCCTTTGTCTGCGCATAGTTTTCCTTTGATGTTCTCCAGAAACTTACCTTGCTTCAACGGTTCCCGGTCATCCACGTTTCCAGGCGTGAACATGAAATTGAGAATTTCACCCTTGTCATTGATTATCAGATGCAACTTGAATCCGAAGAACCATCCCATTGAACATTTTCCACGCTCGGCAAGTCCCTCAAATGTCTTATGAATAAGGATTCTTTGGTTACGACAAACACGTAAGGGAGTGGAGTCCTCGCTTGTGGAGATTGACATCTGTCCAAGTGTTCTTAACAGGTGCAGGTCTTTGGATGGGTTGTAGGCATGGAACAAATTCAATGCTGCTGCAACTTCTTCTACAGTGACTGCTTCTTCTGCAAACTCACCCATGTTTAATGATTCTCTACGCTGTGCCATTTTGTAATAGTAGGCAGTGCTAAAATATATCTTGGCTTCCTTTCTGTTGTGGAACTTCTTTCCTGTTGGTAGATGAATTATCATGTCAGTTTAAATATTAGTAAATTAATAAGATAGCTTCTGCAATGAAATATAATAGGTAGTAACCTTTCCATTCTTTTTTCTCCTTGTCTTTAGATAGTTATTAAGATTAGCCCACAATCCAATGTGAACCTTATTATCTTTCACTCCCTGTTTAAGAGCCTTTGTTCTTATCTGTTCATAAGTAAATTCTTTCATTTTAGATATTCTGAATAGTTTGTAGTCTGCTTATCTGTGTGGTGAGATTATCTGTTTGTGGTACTTATTTTGGGGTCAACAATAGGTCAACAACGAAGCAAAACAGCCTGTTTCTTGTCAGTATTTCGAAAATCCAAAGAGAAGAAGTCCTAATAAAAAAGCCCCATAAACACTTGTTTATGAGGCAATTCTTTGTGGACCAGCCTGGGCTTGAACCAGGGACCTCCAGATTATGAGTCTGTTGCTCTAACCAACTGAGCTACAAGTCCGATGCATCCTTGCTTGGATAGCGGGGACAAAAGTAGCATTTTCTATTGAAATATGCAAGACTTTTGGATAAAATTCCTTATAACCTTTGTCCTTAGAACTTATAAGTTCGTTTTGGATTCTTGGGAAACCAGCCTTTTTTCACTCGTTCTTCCTGCTCGAATATCTCCTTGATGGTCCAGAACGAGGAAAATGCAAAGACGCCCAAAAGGGAGGCTATCATGATGTTCTCCGTATAAAGGGAGGCAATGATGCCGCCGATGCCGAGTAAAAGGAAAATCCACCAGCACTTGGTGCCCCAATAATATTCGGCTTTCACAACTATGGGGTGAAACAAGCCGATGATGAGGAATGTGCAGATACCTATGACAAGGCCCGACAGATGATATTCGTTCAAGAAATCCATTGTTGTTCGTTATTTCTCGGGGCAAATAGGAATCTCCTTCTTGATGCTCTGTTCCAGGGAAATCAAGGTCTCGGTAGCGGTTACGCCAGGAATCTCCTGCATCTTGTTGTTCAGCAAATCCATCAGATGCTCGTTGTCGCGGGCATATACCTTGGTCAGCATGGTGTACGGACCAGTGGTGAAGTGGCATTCTACGATTTCGGGAATCTTGCCCAGCTCGGCAACTACCGTCTTATACATGGAGCCCTTTTCCAGCTTGATTCCTACGTAAGTGCAGGTTCTGTATCCAAGGGACTTGGGATTTACATGATAGCCTGAGCCAACAATAACGCCAAGGTCAATCAGGCGCTGTACACGTTGATGGATGGCAGCACGTGACACGCCACATTCAGCAGCTACGTCCTTGAAAGGGATACGGGCATTTTGGGAAATGATTTCCAGAATCTGCCGGTCAAGATTGTCTATTTTTTCCATAATAGTAAATAAGTAAAGTTCTTGTTGTTATCAAATAGTAAGCAAATATAGGACTTTATTTTAATTTATCTATAAAAAGGGACGGAAAAATGAATAAAAGTGAGGGGTAACGATAAGGCGCGGATTACGCGGATTTCACGGATTTAGTTTACCAAATCCGCGTTATTCCTCGTAATCCGCGCCTAAAAGAAGTATCAAGAGGGTTTTGCCCCTCCCTTCGGATTGTTACATTACTTCTCGATACCCAGCAGTTCCACTTCGAATATCAAAGTAGAGAACGGCTTGATTTGGCTACCGGTTTCTCTTGAACCGTATGCCAGGTCGTAGGGGATATAGAGTTCCCACTTAGAGCCGACGGGCATCATGGTGAGGGCCTCTGTCCAGCCTTTGATTACCTGGTTGGCACGGAAAGTAGCAGGTTCGTTGCGCTTGTAAGAGCTGTCGAATTCTGTTCCGTCAATCAGCGTACCTTTGTAGTTTACTTTCACCTTGCTGCTGTCAGCAGGAACGGCACCGTTACCCTTGGTGATGATTTTGTATTGCAGACCGCTCGGGGTAGTTACTACACCTTCTTTAGCCTTGTTCTCAGCCAGGAACTTTTCACCGGCAGCTTTGTTGTCAGCATACTTTTCTGCGGTTGCTTTTTCTTTGATGGCATCCATCTGAGTACGCATGTACTCTTGAGCTTTCATCATATCCATAGCACCACCCTTGCCGATGACACCTGCTACGAAACCTGCCAGCAGATTTTCGCGGCTGATGCTCTGTGTGGAGTCGTTGCCGAAGATTTGTTGGTTGAAGCCTTCCACCCATTGCTTGCTGACCATCTGGCCTACTTGCAGACCGGCCATGTAAGCCACGTCTTTCTTATCGATTTTGGCTGCGCCTTCGTTGAAACCTTTCAAGAATTCTGACATCTGGGTTGAGTCAATGCCTTGTTGTGCAAGATACTGGTCCAAACCTTCTGTACGTGCCATACCGATGGCGTAAGATAATGAGTCGATGTCCGTCTTCAAATCAGCTTTCGGACTTTGAGCAGTACAAGATGCCATGCCGGCAGCTACTGCAAGAGCCATGAGAAATGTTACTTTTTTCATTTTGCTTTTACTTGTTTGTTTATTTAGATAAAATTTTCTGTAATTCGACTTCGAATACGAGCGTGCTGTGGGGAGGAATCATCTCGCCGGCACCCTGCGCTCCGTATGCCAGGTCGCTGGGGATGTAGAGTTTCCACTTGGCACCTTCGGGCATAAGCTGAAGGGCTTCCACCCAACCGGGTATCACTTGGTTTACACCGAATGTGGCAGGCTGGCCGCGCTTGATGGAGCTGTCGAACAGCGTTCCGTCAATCAGTGTGCCTTCGTAGTGGCATTGTACCTGGTCGGTTGCTTTGGCATAGTGACCGACGTTTCCTTCTGTGATAACTTCGTATTGAAGTCCGCTGGGAAGCGTAACAACTCCCTCGCGTTTTTTGTTCTCTTCCAGGAACTTTTTGCCGGCTTCTATGTTTGCTGCGTTCATCTTCTCCTCCAGTTCGGCGAAGTACTTGTTGACGATGTCACGGGCTTCTGTGTGGCTGATTGCCGTCTGGTTGCCCTCCAAAACGTCTTTGATTGCTTGTGCAAAGTCATCTACTGCAATGCCTTTGGCACCCATGCTTAAAAGATTCTGACCTATTCCAAGGCCGATAGCATAACTGAATTTGTCCATAAGATTCTTTTGTTGACGACCGGATTGGTTTCTTTTCCAGTCTATTGCAAATTTATGAGTGGCAAAAGTACGTCTTTTATTTGAATGATAAGGCTTTTAAGTATTTAATTTTTCTTATTTATATCACAACTTGAACATTCTTCTTATATTTGTCTTACTTTAATAAAGGAAAGGAGCAGAAAATGAAGAACTTGGTCATATTGTCGGGTGCCGGTATGAGCGCCGAGAGCGGCATCAGCACATTCCGTGATGCGGGCGGACTGTGGGACAAATATCCGGTGGAGCAGGTGGCGACTCCCGAGGGGTATGCACGTAATCCGGAACTGGTCATTAATTTCTATAACGAACGTCGCAAGCAGTTGCTCGATGTGGTGCCGAATGCCGGGCATCTGGGTGTTGCCGACCTGGAAAGGGATTTCAATGTGACGGTCGTCACCCAGAACGTAGATAATCTGCACGAGCGTGCCGGCAGTACGCACGTGATACACTTGCATGGGGAACTGACGAAGGTTTGTTCCAGCCGTGACCCTTATAATCCGCATTTCGTCAAGGAACTGGCGCCGGAGGAATATGAAGTAAAGTTGGGCGACAAGGCGGGCGACGGTACGCAGCTCCGCCCGTTCATCGTGTGGTTTGGCGAGTCGGTGCCGGAGATTGAGACTGCCATCCGGTATGTGGAGCAGGCGGACATCTTCGTCATCATCGGCACCAGCCTGAACGTTTATCCCGCTGCGGGACTGCTGAACTACGTGCCCCGTGCCGCCGAAGTGTATCTGATAGACCCCAAGCCGGTGGACACGCACGTCATGCGTCCGATACATGTCATTCAAAAGGGAGCTTCGGAAGGGGTAAAAGAGTTGAAGGCGCTGCTTACAGTTACCCAGCCTCCTTTGCCTTAGGACTTAATCTCCTACGTCTTAGGACTTAGCCCCTCACGGTATAGGACTTAATATGCAGAACATCCGGATGCCTTTCTCCAAAACACCCGGATGTTTTACCCAAAAACATGGGGATGTTTTGCCCCATTACATCCGGATGTTTTAGGTGAAAACATGGGGATGTTTTGGGTACTCACTCCTATACTGTAGAGAGCTGGGTATAGGGGAGATTCCCGCAAGGTATAGGTCTTGCGGGAATAAAGTATATTTGCCCTCGAAACTTGTGCTATTTCTTTATCACGGCCCGTAATACGAACCAGGCATGATGGGCTACGGTACTCATCAGTCCGTAATGCCGCGCCATGATGCGGAAGCGTTCGCGCAGGGATGCTTGCCGGTTCTGGGTGGTCATTCCCTCTTCCAGATAGTCGATGAGGGTGAGATGGGTATTGTGCAAGGTCCGTGCCTTCTTCATCACCCGGATGCACCAGTCGAAGTCGGCGGAGAAGCGGTATTGCAGGTCGTAGGGTTCTACAAGGGAAGCTTTGGCAAAGAAGGCCTGATGGCAGACCAGCATGCCCTGCTTGAAGCTTCGCCAGGTAAGCACTTCCGGGGCGGCGAGGCGGCGCATGCGGATGAAGTGACCTTCCTTGTCCACCAGTTCCGTTTCGCCGTACAGCACGTCGGGTAGTTCGTTGCCGGAGATGGAACGCACCATCTGCTGCAAGGTGTCGTCCTCGTGGAAGCTGTCGCCGGCATTGAGGAAGCAGAGGTAATCGCCGGTGGCAAGGCGGATGCCTTTGTTCATGGCGTCGTACAGTCCCTTGTCCGGTTCGCTCACGATGCGGGTGATGCGGTCGCGGTAACGGTCGATAATGGAGAGCGTGCCGTCTTTGGACGCACCGTCCACAAGGATGTATTCTACGTGGTGGTAGGTTTGCGAGATAACGCTTTGAATCGTGTCCTCCAGTACCGCTTCGGCATTGTAGGTCACGGTGATGATGCTGAATTTCGGGGTGGGGTGGTTATGCATTTCTTCCGGTCACTTTGTTGTAAAGGTCAATGTATTTCTTGGCGACGACGTTCTCCGAATAGTGGGAGATGGCTTTCCGGCAGGCTTGTTCCGAGAGGCTGGGGTAGTCGGGTTCGGTCAGCGTCCAGTAGATGCCGTTGGCAAAGTCTTCCGAGGATTTGTATTGTGCCACGTAGCCGTTGTGCAGATGGTCTATCATCTCAGGGATGCCGCCCACGTTGAATCCGACGCAGGGAATGCCGCATGCCATGGCTTCCATGATAGTGTTCGGCAGGTTCTCTTCCAGCGAGGGGGTCACGAAGATGTCCACGGCATTGTAGATGTTCACCAGTTGGTGTTCGTTGCTGACGAAGTTCAGCGGGTAGACTTTGAATGGAAGCAGGTTTTCCAGTTGTTGCGATTGGTTGCCGAAGACGACGACACCCAACTGTTCCCGGAGTTCGGGATGCTTGTCGGCCAGCAGTCGGCACGATTCTATCAAGTAGTCAATGCCTTTCCGTTTGTCCGTAATCTTCACCGAGCCGAACAACATGAGCTTTTTGTCTTGCGGCAGTAGGCAACGGCTGCGGGCTTCCTGTCGGTTGCGGGGCTTGAAGAGGTTGGTGTTGATGGGGTTGGGGATGCACGTCACGGCATGTCCGCAGAAGAGGGCGCTTGTCCGGGCACGTTCTTCCAGCCAGCGGCTGCAGGTGACGAAGTTGATGTGACGGTTGCGATACAATGCCTGCTTTTTGTGGAAGATGCGGTAGGAAAGGTCACGTTTGCCTCCGCCTCCGTGGATGAAGGGGCAGTTGTGGCATTCCTGCTGGTAGTGGGTGCACTCGCGGGCATGGTGACAGATGCCAGTGCAGGGCCACATGTCGTGCATGGTCCAGACGACGGGCTTGCCCGAGGCGAGAATCTTCTCGATGTTCTTCAGCGAGAGCATCCCTTGGTTTATCCAGTGCAGATGGATGACGTCTGCTTGCTGGAATTCGGGCAGTGAGGTGATGTCTGTCCCCGTGTTGGCAATGTCTACGGCAAAGATGTTCTTCTTGTTGAAGCGGTTGGCGCTCCAGATGACGATGCGCTCCCAGACGAACTTCCACACCATGCGCCAGTTATGGTCCAGTGACACAACGGAGATTTGGTCGGTCTGCTTGTCGCGTACCAGCAGCTTGGCTTTGATGCCGTGGTTCTTGAGTGATTCCATCAGACGGCTGGCGGCGATGGCTGCGCCGCCGATGCGTTCGGATGTATTGATAAGTAGTACTCTCATGACTGTTGTTCGTTTCTTCTTTTTTGAATGTTTTTTCTTGTTACAGATGCCGGTCTTGTTTCATCCATTTCCGGATACGCTTTTGCAGCGTTTGCCATATGATGGTGAAGTTGCCGTACCGTAGGTTCAACGCCAGTTCCTCGAACGACCGTGCAATCTTTATCCAGGGATGCCGCCATGCCATGATGCGGTAAACGCTATCCTTGTAGGCAGTGTTCTCGATGACGTGACGAGGGTGCTTCAGTGGAAACTCCACTTCGTGGCGTTTCATGGTGAAGATGCGGCGGTAACCGCGCGGCATGGTGTGCACGGAGCCGGCAAAGTGGGTGGAGTCGGCAGTGGCTCCCAGATTGTTTATCATGTTGCGGGTGGGCACGATGCTCAGACCCGAATTGAACAACATGGAAGCGTGGAAGATGGTTTCGTAATAGGCTTTCCCGTGTTCGCGGTGGCGTTGGCACATGTAGATGAAGTCTTTGCGGTAGCGCCGTGTGTGGATGAGGTTCTTCAGTTGCCGCATGTTCTCCTTGTCGTCCAGGAAGGTGTAGAATTCATCCCATTGGTCCGTCACCCGCCGCCAGCTCGCCCATCCCCAGATGGAGAAGGTGGTGGCGAAGAAGTAGTCGGAAGTGATGTCCGGTGTAATCTCCTCGTTGTTGAATCCGGCAATCATGCTGATGCGTGTGTCGTGCTCATACTTGTCGAGCAGTTCCTTGCAGAAGCCGAAGAAAGAGACGGCAGGCACGTCGTCATCCTCAAGCACGATACATTTGTCCGACAAGGAGAATGCCCACTTCTGTGCCATGTATTCCGATGGGTCGCAGCCGTAGTTCTTCTCTTGGTAGTTGTGGTGTACTTCGCATTCCCAGTCGATGTCTGCCACTACTTTGCGACAAGCTTCTATGCCCGGCATGTCACGCTCGCCGCGCGGGCCGTCCTGATAGAGAAACAGTCGTGCGGGGCGTGCTTTCTTCACTTGTTCGAATACTTGCGCCAGCAGTTTGGGGCGGTTGAAGAAAAGAATCAGTACAGATACATCTACAAGGGCTGGTTTCATGGCAATTTTGTTGGATTAGGAGGTGGCTATATGGTCATTTGGTATGTTGAAAGAAAGAACTGCCGGATAATGATTGTTTATCTTGTCCTGCTCTTCTTCTGTATACCGGTGTAAAGTGGGATAGTTGTACCGTAGAAAGTTTTCCAATCCATCAGGTGCTTTCAGATAAAGTGGACCGAATTTGATTGGTTGTAAATGGTTGAGACTCGTCTCCAAAACATGGTCGGTAGTGGTAATCACATTGTTGTAATACAAAGTTTTCCATGAGTTGAAACAACTTTGCATTATCACCATCAAACGGTAGATTGTCTTTTTAGAGAGTGTCATATCAACTATCCGGTTCAGAAGGCAGGCAACAGCTCCACGATTGGTAGGGTTGGATATTTGACATTTTCCGAAGTGTTTCCATAGCCATACCTCTTTTCCCATCAGGCAGCATTTCAGAAAGTTGACGGCTTCATATTGTATCTTCCTTAATAGCTTATTGTTTGGAATACGGTCAAAAGGGAATATATCGACAAAGATTCCCTGATGCATAGGTACATCTTTAAACATCTCTTCGACAAACAAGGTGTTGTTTTTCTTGACTTTGGCAAAGTAATAAGGACTATGAGGGTCGGTATGTATCCATGAAAGAAAGTATGGTTCTCTCAGTTCTTGGGAGGCTATCTGGAGAAACTTATTGTAGTCTTCCCGTTTCATACCTATATCTATGTCGTCATCCCAAGGAAGAATCGCTTTGTCATAGAGTGCCCCTATTGCTGTTCCGCCGATTACAAAATAGGGAATATTGTGTTTGTCGCAGATGCGCACAATCTCTTCCAGTATTTCGTATAGCACCTGATGTAGTTGGGTCAGTTCTTCTGGGGTATATTGCTTCACCATGGATACCATTTTTGATTGATGTCTGCAAAAATAATGATAATAGTTGAAAGGAGCACTTTCCATTTCAATCTTCTTTTGCGAAATCGGACTTGAGTTTTTCTATCAGTGTGTCGGACTCCCCGCTTACCACTTTCCGGCAGAACATCTTTCCAGACTGTCGCAATACCGGCAGGTCCTCGAGTGTCATCACGCGGATGGATACGCCGTAGTCTATGTAGTGCAAGGGGGTGAGACGGGTAAGTCCGGGGTATTCTCCCTCTAAAAGAAGCCCTTTTGAGGCAAAAGGGGAGTTGAATACGATGGTCTGTATGCACAGTTCGCTGGGTACAAAGCTGGTTCTGAAATACTTCACCAGCTTCTCCTCCGTGCACAACTTTTCATATACATATCGTGCGCAGGGCAACGTGATGGCCCAATAGTCGGAACCGAAATAGACATCTGCCTGCTTGCCTTCCAAGGGTGCAAAAGGGGCTTTCCGGATGGGGAGTATCTGTGCCAGCTTGCGCGATGCTACGATGAGTTTGTTCTTCCACCATATACTCTTCCAAGGCAGGTCACGGAAAGGGTGGTAATGGGTTATCTTGTGCAACTGCTGTTTCACGGTGCAGTGTGTCAGGTTGAAACCGCCGATGAATTCAGTGTCTTGATGCTCCTCGAAATAGCGGTGGATGGCGTTGTTGTTCCATAACGGATAGTCTTGCCCGCTCAGGCATACTACACGGGTATAGGGGATGCCGCTGTGCAATACGGCGGCAAGCAATTCTTTCTGATATTCCACTTGTTCCCATCCTCCCCAGCTTATCCGGTGGCGGGGCACGAAAGTAACCTTGTCTCCCAAGGCTTCTTCAAAAGGGTGTATATCGGCATTGAGGTCGATGTGCACGTAGAAGTCTGCCCGGTCATCCAGTGCGGCAACCAGGCGTGCCAAGTGTGGGGCATCCTTGTAGGCGGATATGATGTAGGCTATGCGGCTCATGCTCTTTTTTTCTTTAAGAGGAATTCAATGCTTTCCCGGAAGATGGTAGATTGTAGTTTCCACAAAACCAGTGCATAAAGCCCAGCTACCATAATGATTTTGGCTGCCATATTTAAGTATAGGTTTTCTATGGGCTGAGTGGCATAGTGAGTTGACACTACGAGTACAATGGATAGGGAGAGATAAGGAGAGATGTCTTTCAGCATATCGCGCAGTCTTAATCCTATCTCCCTCTTGACAAAACGGAACCATACAAACAGCCAGCCGATATTGATAATGACGAAAATACGCAGCATCCACTCCAACCCGTATGGGTATATGGCACATACAGCTACTATTTGCAGCAGGCTCAAGCTGATGGTGCTCCACATATAGATAGAAGAATGCCCCCGGCTGATGAGCAGGTTGGAGAACAGATTGATGACGGGAATAAATGCTCCCCAAATACATAACAGTTGCAAGATATCGGCACTGGGCAGCCACTTCTCCGTGATAGTGATTATAATCAGTTCTTTCGATACCAAGCTCAATCCCAGCATGGCGGGGAAAGAGATAAAGGCGGTGAAGCGCAGCAGCTTTCTGAATACGGCAAGTTGCCGTGCCTTGTCGTCGGCAACCCGGGTAAAGACGGGTTGTGCAATGCCGTTTATCATGCCCGTAATCGTGGTATGTCCCATGCCGTTCCACTTGTTTGCCTGCGTAAAGTTACCCACTTCCCGTTCCGAATAGAACTTACCCAACAAGACGGAAAACAAATTGTTATTGATTATGGTGAAGATATTCGTAATGATTATCTTACTGCTGAACCCTATCATCTCCTTAATGGGTGTAAAGTCGAACCGGAAGCGGGGTCTCCAACGCGAGAAGTAGAAGTTAAGAATCGTCATCACGGTGACGAATGAGATACTTTGCAATGCAATACCCCAATAGGCGAATCCGTTGACAGCCAGTGTGATGCCCACAATGCCGGAGACTATCAGACTCGAAATGGAGATGACGGTAGTGTCCTTGATTCTGAGATTCTTGAACAGATACGCTCTCGGTGCGATGCTCATGCTTGAGATGACGAATCCGAGGAAGGAGAGACGTGACAGCGGTATCAATTCGGGCGTATCGTAGAAGTCGGCAATCAGCGGTGCGGCAAAGAAGAGTAATATATATATAGTAGTGCTGCACATCAGGCTGAACCAGAACACGGCGTTGTAATCCTTGTGCAAAGTCTCCTTCCGGTTGGTCAGTGCCGAAATGAACCCACCCTCCTGCAAGGCGGCGGCAATGGCGGAGAAGATGGTAAGCATCCCTACCATACCATAATCCGAAGCATCCAGCAGACGGGCAAGGACTATTCCGAATCCCAGATTTAACAACTGCTGTATGCCGTTGCTGAATCCTCCCCAGAAGAGGCCTTTGGCTGTTTTTTCTTTGAGTGATGTATCGGACATAGTTTATTGGTTGATAAGGTAACGAGTTAACAAGGCCACGAGGCTTTTCCTTCCTCCTTGTAGCCTTGTTAACTCGTTACCTTGTTACTGTTTTATTTCACCTCGCTGCCCGGCTTCACCTCTTTCAGCAGTGAAGTCACCGCCAGCGAGCCGTCATAATTCTCGGCAGAGAGAATCATTCCTTCACTTACCAGCCCGTTCTTGAATTGGCGTGGAGCGAGGTTGGCGATGAACAGCACTTGCTTGCCTACCAGTTCTTCCGGTTTGTAGTGCTGGGCAATGCCGCTGACGATGGTGCGGTTTTCCAGCCCGTCGGCAATCTTGAACTTCAGCAGCTTCTTCATCTTGGGCACTGCCTCGCATTCAAGCACTGTACCTACGCGGATATCCAGCTTTTCAAAGTCTTCGAAGGCGATGGTCGGCTTGATGGGGTTTGCCTTGTAGGTGGCGGCTTCGTTTGCCTTCTTGGTGGCAAGCAGCTTGTCTACTTGTGCCTGGATGACGTCGTCTTCTATCTTTTCGAACAGCAGTTCGGGGGTGCCCAGCTGATGTCCGGCAGGCAACAGGTCGGTGTGTCCCAGCTCTGCCCAGTCAAAGCTGTCCATGTTCAGCATCTTGCGAAGCTTCTCGCTGCTGAAGGGCAGGAACGGTTCGAAAGCAATGGCAAGGTTGGCGACCAACTGCAACGAGATGTGGAGAATGGTGGCTACGCGCTCCATGTCTGTCTTGGCAAGCTTCCACGGCTCGGTGTCTGCCAGGTATTTGTTTCCGATGCGGGCAAGGTTCATCGCTTCCTTCTGTGCGTCGCGGAATTTGAATACGTCCAGCAACTTCTCCACTTCTGCCTTGACGTCGGCAAATTCTTTCAGCGTCTCGCGGTCGTAGTCGTTCAGTTCGCCTGCGGCGGGCACTACGCTGTCGAAGTACTTCTTGGTGAGTTGCAGGGCGCGGTTCACGAAGTTGCCATAAACGGCAACCAGCTCGTTGTTATTACGTGCCTGGAAGTCCTTCCAGGTGAAGTCGTTGTCTTTTGTCTCCGGTGCGTTGGCGGTCAGCACGTAGCGCAGCACATCCTGCTTGCCGGGGAAGTCAACGAGATACTCGTGCAGCCATACCGCCCAGTTGCGTGAAGTGGAAATCTTGTCGCCCTCCAGGTTCAGGAACTCGTTGCTCGGCACGTTGTCCGGCAGGATGTAGCTACCCTCTGCCTTCAGCATGGCGGGGAACACGATGCAGTGGAATACGATGTTGTCTTTTCCGATGAAGTGCACCAGGCGTGTTTCGGGGTCTTTCCACCATTTCTCCCATGTGTCGGGCAGCAACTCTTTGGTGTTGCTGATGTAGCCGATAGGGGCGTCGAACCATACATAGAGCACTTTGCCCTCGGCACCCTCTACGGGAACGGGAATACCCCAATCCAGGTCGCGGCTCACGGCACGCGGCTGCAAGCCCATGTCGAGCCAGCTCTTGCATTGGCCATAAACATTGGGACGCCACTCCTTATGGTCTTCCAGAATCCATTGGCGAAGCCATTCCTCGTGTTTGTCCAGCGGCAGATACCAGTGCTTCGTCTCACGCATCACGGGCTGGCTGCCGCTGATGGCACTCTTCGGATTAATCAGGTCCGTGGGGCTGAGGCTGGTGCCGCACTTCTCGCATTGGTCGCCGTAAGCGCCTTCGGCATGGCAGTGGGGGCACTCGCCGGTGATGTAGCGGTCGGCAAGGAAGGTCTTGGCTTCTTCGTCGTAATACTGCATGCTGGTCTTTTCGATGAATTCTCCCTTATCGTACAGCTTGCGGAAGAAGTCGGAAGCCGTGTCGTGATGCGTCTTTGAAGTAGTACGGCTGTACACGTCGAAGGAAACGCCGAACTCTTCGAAAGACTTCTTTATAAGCGTATGATAGCGGTCCACCACGTCTTGCGGGGTGATGCCTTCCTTCTTGGCGCGGATGGTGATGGGCACTCCGTGTTCGTCGGAGCCGCCGATGAAGATTACATCTTCCTTTTTCAGTCGCAGGTAGCGGACATAAATGTCGGCAGGAACATAAACGCCTGCCAGGTGTCCGATATGAACCGGGCCGTTGGCATACGGCAATGCCGAGGTCACGGTGGTACGTTTGAATTTCTTTTCCATTGTGTTATTATGTATCTCTTTTGTTATGAACGCTTTTAGATGTGCAAAGATAGCTGTTTTCTGCAAAATTATGAATATTCTTCCGGATTCTTTCCGGATTTGGACCTCATCTTTCTTGTTCCGCATTCTTCGGCATACTGCCTTGTTCGAACCGATGGGCCATAACCTTGTCGCGTTATCGTTATTCGTCATTATATCTGTTTCTTGCACCACTTCTCTAGGATGGCTTTGAAATCATCTGTCATTAAGGAGAAATTGTAGTTTACCTTTTTGCCTAGACGGCTTGCAATCTGTTGCACGGCATGGATGAAGTACGTGCAAAGCAACTGTTTCTGCTTTTGCCGGGGCAGTTCGCTGAATGCTTTCTCGAACACGATTCCGGCGCGGATTCTTCCGGTGCCGGGCTTGAACGGGCCATAAGAGAAACGGTTCCGGAGATAATATCCGTTGTCTTCAATCTCTTTTTCCGTGAACATGTTGAGCAGTGCAGGATAGAAATCTTTCTGCTTCAGTTTCAGGGATTCATCGGCAATGATGTAATTGGTTTTGCAATGGTAATGGTCGTAGAAGCTGAAAGAGCAGTTGAGGATAATCTCGTTGACGGCATCACCGTATAGTTCCGGACGCATACGGTGGTTCAGCTCCGGCTTGAGTTCCTTCTCCAGACTCTCTATCACCGGTTTTGAGTTTTCGTAGCAGTTTGAAATTCCGCGCGTGAGGCATATCGGATTTTTGGGGATCCAGTTGCGCTGGCTGCATAATCTCCGGTCTTGTATTTCTCCTATGGGCCCGTCGGTAAGTACATTGTCCGTCCTTATGGCTGGAAGTCCGGGGCTTTCGTGGAAGAAAGAACGTTCGAAGTCGATGGCCACCCCTTCCTTTCTTTTCGACCACACGGCATCCCGAAAACGAAGCTCTCCATACCGGTTTATGAAAAAAGTCTCGGGATTGCCGTTGAAATAAGTGCCTCTTATTGCTTCGACAGGTTCGTGAGTGCCCCATCCGATGATGGCCAGACATTCGCAGAGCCTTACTGCCGCATTCCATTCCGCCGCATTCTTGTATCGGGTGTGTCGGAGGAACTCGGTGAATAAGCCGGTCCGGAGCTTCTCCACGTCGGGCCACTCTGATAGATGTTCCCGAAGTTGCTGCAAGTCATCTATTTCATAAATCTGTCGAATCATTTTCTACGTGTTTCCCTATGCTGTCTTTCATGACAGGCTCTATTTCGGCGTGAAATTTCTTTGTGTCGAAAGCAAACGCCTTATGTTCCATACTCATAATAACCCGTTGGCGGAATTAAAAGTATAAAAGATTTATGTGTAAAAGTTGCGTATTGTACTGATTATTAGTGTATTAATAATCTCTGATCAATTAATAGCTAATTCATATATGCACAACCTATATGCAATATTCGCAAAATATCTCGACATCTGCAAGCAGTTTGCAGGGAATTTGGTCAACGAACAAGGGAATATGCTTCGATGTGGTGTCGTTCCAAGATTTTCCGATTTGGAAGTAGTTGCTATGGGTATGGCTTCTGAATCCATTGGCATTGACAGTGAATCTCTTTTGTTTGTTAAACTGAGAGAATATCAGTCTGAGATTCCTCATTTAATATAATACAATGGCAGGAGAAAGTTCACGGCTTCTCTTTGTGCTGCCATTCGAGAAAAGATAGCAGATACTATTGATGGTAGTGAAGACTACTTCTGTATAGATTCAAAACCGATAGAAGTCTGTCGTCCTGCTCGTGCCAAGCGATGTTCTATGGGCAAAAATGAAATAGAAAAAACTCCATCATTTGGATATTGTGCATCACAAGGTGTTTATTACTACGGTTATAAGTTACATGCCGTGTGCGGATTGAGTGGTGTTATTTTTGAGACCGCTCATATCAGACTGGAAGTTCCGTATAGAAGCAATCAAAAAGATTGGAAACCGACATTTGCATACTTCGCCAAGGCAAGAAAAAGAATAGAAACATTATTCTCACAGCTTTGTGACCAGTTTATGATTGAACGAAATTATGCGAAAGATATAGAAGGATTGTTTACCCGAATTATTAGTAAAATTAGCGCACTGACAATCCTCCAATATATTAACTGCAAAAATCAAAGACTTATTGGCAGAATTAAATATGTGCTAATTTAATTCCGCCAACAGGTTGTAATAGTAATTATTGCTTTTTTATGAGGATTCAAATATCCAATATTGTTTCTGATTTCTATAAGTAAATGGTAATTCTTCTTTACCAGAACTTATACTTTTGAGTAAATACAAACCACATGCTGGAACATTATGGAAATCGATAAAATTATTATCTGCTTTTTGGGTTTCAAACATCATCCATTCTCCATTGTAAAAATAATATAAAGCATATGTATCACCTTCGTTAACTGCATTATTGGCGTTGCGTGGAATAAATCGTATTTCTTTTATGTAGGCGGGACGCTTCAATCGAAGATATACAGCAGGAGTGTTGACAAAAGTTTCTATATTGTTATCAATGACATTCTGGTATAGAGTGTCGGCATATACTTCAAGAGGGGTGATATAGGAAGTAGAGGTTGTTCTTTCAGGAGATCTATAAAACTGAATTTCAGCTAAATGAAGCGGTTGGCGATTACGGGAATGAATAGAGAGGTAACGATAACTTTTTTGCGTATCAATCATGATGGTCTGCCAATTCGGATGTGGTGTTTCCGAAAGGATGGCAATCGTATCTTTGGGTCCTTGTAGCGAAGAGGAAGCTAGAACATAGGCTCCTTTCAGGTTTTCGTGCAATTTTAACAAGTGATCTTTGAGAGGATATTTGCGTAATAAATGCATGTCAACATGTTTTGTCGAATCTATTTTGAATTCCTGATAGCTAATTTCATGTTCTATAGTTCGATGAGGAAGTCGCATAAGCTTTTGTCCTGTCCATGATAGTATAACCGTAGCTTTGTATTTCAATGTGGTGAGAGGGTGTGGAATTTCGTCTAGTTTTCTAGAAGAAGTTAACCTGAAAGGTTCTCCTATAGCTTTCAAACAGTCGTCTTCGTAATAGGAAAGGATGAAAGTCATTGAGAGAGGAACTTGATGGAAGACTGCCTTGTGCTGTGACTTGTCGATTTTTCCCCAAGCTACGGGTGTCAATCCGCTGCGGGTGATAAATGACAAATAAACCATCCGGTTCTCCGTCTGAATATGAAAGGGTAGTTCCAAGGTAACAGTCTGATGATAACGGAATGTCTCATCCTGTAGAGTGGGAGAAGAGAGTATTTCCGGTATCTCTTCTTCTGCTGCTCTCTGGAAATAAGGAGTATCCTTATGAATAGCAAAAGTTCTCCGGTAAACTTTACCTGCCAGTTTCAGATGATTATCCCAGTCTTCTCCCAGATTATTTGCTGGCATGGAATAGGGAATATATATTCCAGAGGAGTTCGGTGATGCATTCCAGAAGTGCCGGTTTTCGCGGTCGGGCCATTGAGGAGTAAACTCATAACATACCGGTATGCCACAAGCTCTGAATATATTGCTGGTCCAAGTTACTTGGCTATGGCAATTGCGCATTGTGCCAGGCAGAAATAAATCGTAAATTCCTAAATTTTCTTTTCGTTTGGTGTAGTAGCTGATGCGTTGCTGTTTCAGTATGTACATTTTGTATCGTTCTATAGGGATTCTGATGTCTTCCATATCTTCTTTACTTATTATCGGATAGAATTTTGCTTTAAGTTCAGACTTTCTGTAGAGCAATGGTTCGTCTGTGGTGCGATAGGGTAAGATAGATTCTTTGAATTCTTCGAACGTCATGCCTTGCAGCAATGGAGAATGGCGCCAAACATCGAATGCGGATTCTATGTTGTCAATTAAAAAATCAGAAGTGATACATTCTATGTCTTTTTTCCCTTTGGTATAGGATGGGCAGGGAATGCTGGAATATCTTGCAGCCAGCATGTTTCGTACAGAATCGGGAATCTTGAACTTTTTCTTTTTGATTTGTGCAGCACTCATTTCTCCGAAATACAACTGAAATAGGGAGTCTGTCGCTGCAAAATAACTGTCATGTAAATCAGATAATGTGATTTCTCTACGACTGCCGTGATAAGGCATGTTGGAAATCAGGAAACAAGCAGCCTCATATTTTTGTGTATCTCTAGCGCGATAGTATTCAAGAACATTCTCCAGTTCCGAGGCGTTGTTATGCGCCAGCTTTAATGCATGACGTACTTCTTGTGGATAAGGTGAACAAGAGGAACATATCCAAACAAATAATGATAGAAAAGAGAATAAAGATAGTCTCATAGTATTATTCTTTGCATTTAGAATCCAAACTAAATTAGGGTGGCTAAGTAAGATTGAAAAAGAGAGTTGCGGTTTGCCGACAGAAGTCGTTTAATAGCCTTAGGTTTTCCGCAACTCTCTATCCATGTTAGTTTATTGTTTTTCTTTGACCAAAATCACGTTATTGGGTACGGAAAATCCGATAGGTTCGATTGTCTGATCTATTCCTTCGGTTTCCATCCAGATGCCAAGTTTCTCATTTAAGTGCAAGCGTATAGTATCAGGAGATAATAACTCTATGTATCCTCCACCTATGCCTTCTCCGTTAAAATGCCTTTTACGTTTATCGAAAAAAGTTATATTTATATAAGGTGGAGGAGTCAAGTTGTCATAATTTGATGGGTTGGAACCCTTGATGCAAAGCTTGTCCGGCCATTTGATTCTCCCTCTATTTAATACTATTTTTTTTGGTAAGTTTCCTCTATAATCGTCAAGTACCCTATTCCCTACAGAGAGATAATAATTTCCGAAAATCCCCTTTGATTTTTTATGTAGTGGAACGTAATAAGTCTGTCCTTCTTTGAGGAATATTTTAAAGATAGTATCATTGGATTGATATACCCAAGTGCCTGCGTAAGCGTTAAGATTACCATCATTCATCAATTTGTAATCATCTTGTGCATGTAATTGAATGCTTATTGACAAGATTATTAAAATAGAATATACTTTTTTCATCTTTTTCGATAATAATTTTTTATTCACAATTTTCATTAATATAATTCCCTGCTTTATCAAGGGTTTTGGCAGTCCAGTTTTCATTCTGGTGTTTATTTTTATTTTCGGAAGACATAGTACGGAATATTACGGATAATCCTGCATTACTTCGGTTAAAAAAGTTTATAAGTTTACCGACACTTCCTTCAGTAGTTCCTAATATTATATCCGTAACACACTCTTTCCAGATATCCATAAGCCATTGTTCTGTTTTTTTCTCTTCATTTTTGTTATACATGGCTTGTGCAAATATCGCATATTCTTCTTCCGAAGTAATGATGATGCTGATACACCCTGTGTCTGAGATAACTCCATAACTATAGTTGGGCACATCAATGCGTCCTGTCTGATAATAGAATGCCATCTTTTGAAGGTCATCAGGAGAAGGAATACAACTTTGTCCTACCGGATGGCAATGATATTGTTCTACAAAAATTTTGCCTGTTGTCAACTTTGCGCTGTAGTTCATGGATTTGTCTGTTTGAATATCCGGATAAATATATTCACCACTTTTGGTCTTCATCCAGCCGTCTTCAAGTTTGGATGTCAGATTTTTGTCAAAGTAGTCATCTACTTTGTTTCGGAAGTCGGTGTTTGAAGACAACGACTTTGCCGTGCTGCAAGGGTCTTGCTCTTTATTTTCTTCAGGTTTTGGATTCTCGGTTTTACCTCCGGGTGGGTTGTCATCATCCCACCCATCGTCCCAGTTGTCGTCCGTACCGTCATCAATATAGAAACATTCCTCGTAGCACTCTTCATAAGAGACGGGATAACACCCGGCTACCACTCCGAATCCCCATCCATACTCCGGATCTTCATCCACAAATCCTTCCTCGTAGCACTCTTCATCATAATAGGTGAAGCAAACAGGCTGACAATCCAATATCAAAGCACGTGTGAAGGAAGATGATGATGGCTTTGCATCGCTTTCCATGGCAACTCGGGGTGAAATGGTGGCCACAATCTTACCATCCGCATACTTCCAACCGTTGCAGAAAGTACCGTTCAGATCATAGAACAGGACAGAACCGTCATAGTCCGGTTCACGATATAGGTATGAATTTCGTCCCATAGCGCCCACTTTTTGCAGATATTTGTAAGAGCCGACGAACATCATGACGAAGCTGCTCGTACTCTTGGTTTTCTTGTCATGAAGTATCACGATTTTCGCTGCATTACGTATAAAGTCGCTTTTGTCACTCGGTTTCCACTTGCTTGCCGTTTCAGCATCCAGTACAACGTGATGTCCCTTGGATTGTATCGGGATTTCAACCACTTCGTAACGCTTACGATTACGTTCCCTTGCTTTCTCCCATATAGGGCGCATTAAACGTTCCGTACAATCAAGATAACTGGAGCGTGTGGTGACTACCGGAGTATAATGACTCTCGTACCATTGGCGTGCCACCGAGATTGTCAGCTCTTCATTCTTCGACTTTCGCTGTCTTGGCGCACGGCTTCCATCGTCTTGATGCATGTGTTCACTGCAAGCAATTAGCAAGCCCAAGCTACAGACACATACAAAGATAGCCCATTTGGCACATTTTCTAATGTCTTTCATCTCTTTTTAAATGATTTAGTTACTGATTTTAATTTATTTAAAACTATCTTCGAAGATTCTTTTTAATTCACGGTGCAGGAGAAAGGTCTCAAAACTGTAGACTTTTACCTTCTCCGTCAGTATCTCGCGGACGATTGCGGTTGCTTCTTCATGGCGTCCCATATCCTTATAGAGGATAGCCAATTTTCCTCGGGGCTTTTGCAAGGAAGGAACCATATTGGCTGCCAGCCGGTAGGCTGCCTCCGCCTCTTTCCATTTTCCCTTTTCTCTCCAATAATCCCCTTTCATCATCCAGATGTCGGGAGTGGGAAAGTGGTTTTCCAAGAAATGAAGGGAATGCAGGAAGCCCGTATCAGACTTTGCTGTTCTTTCCTTGCGACAGCGGAGGTATATAAAGCCAGCATCGTCGGTCATTTCTTTGGAAATTTCAGCCGGCAATCTGGCTTGCCGTGAGAATATTTTTTCTTTGTGAGTAACCAGATAAGTTTGCAATCCATTGTAAGCGTTCCACTTGCGGTACAATTTTCCACCTGCAATCAGGGCTATGCAACAAATCGTGACGGACAATAGGATCGAATTCCTTCTGGTGTTAGGTGAAGTGTAGCGTGGATACGCCTTTAGGTCTATTCCGTATGCTATCCCCAATGTCCACAACAGTAGTATCGGAAATGTCTGACTAGGGTAAGCGAACAGTCCCCAAACTGTAATTCCTGCCAGTAATGAACGGGATATGATATTGATTTTGTTTTGGGTTGGCCGGAAAAACAATAACCGGATTATAAATGCTATGTATGCTCCAACACCCAATAGCCCATGTTCTACAGCTATACGTAGCGGTTCATTGAATGATAAGTGTGTATTTCCTGCCAACATTTTTTCTTCCGGAGAAGCTGATGACTTCATATAGGCTGCTTGATAATATAAATAATTTGCAGCGAACCCTCCTTTCCCAAAACCGGATAAGGGTTTGTCTTGTATCATTCGGCAACTTACTTTCCATATCAATAGACGGCCTTTTACCGATTCCGGCCTCAAGACGTATAATGCGGCAATTGACATCGAAATTATCAGGAGAATAGAAAGGATACCGAACAATCGTTTGGCTGGTGACTTTTGGATGAAAACTGTGAAATACAGGCTATAAGCTACCGATGCCATTAGGGCGGTATAGGCGGCGCGTGCTGAAGAAAGTATCAGAATTGGAATACAAAACAGAACGATGACATATAGGCTGCCCCAAAAATATGGATTCCTTTTGATAGAAGAATAGAAACCTATTATTGCGTTTATTATGATTCCCGATAACAAGGCAACCATTGCTGCCCAAATTGCAGGATTATGGTATGGGCCTGTCACAACAAAGTAACTGCAATTCGATGGTATCCATCCTATGTATTGTAGATAGCCCCATCCGGCAAGCCATGATGCGGCACAAGCACAGCAGATCAGTAATACTGTATAATTGTTTTTTTTGACACTTCGAATTATCACAAATAATAGTAGCAGGTATAATGCACCTAATCCCCATAAAGAATCCGGATGTTTGAAGTCTATTAGATATAAGAGTAAAAATATAAAGTAGATAGCGTTCTCTCGCATATTTGCAGGAATCTTCTTGGAAACTGTGGTAAATAGAAGGGCTATCAGTAAAACCGTTGAAGATACGGAAAAAACAGCAAAGTTTTTCGGATATCCGAATACTCCTTGTGGAATACCTGTTGTGGATAGTATCACAGTTAGACCTATCAATATTGATAAAGTATGACTTATTCTATTTTGCATTCAGATTGTCGGTTTTCTATAGAAGACCTTGTAAAGGTTCTATAAATATTGCGCTGCAAATATGTGACATATCAAAAAGACAGACAGTCATTAATTATCCCCAAATAGGACAATTTTGTACATTGCAAATATTGGATGGTCATATCGGTGTCTTATCCTGGTCTAGGTAGACACATTTACAAACCAATAAATGTGTTATTATTATGACTTCAAAACGAAAGCTCTACCGTGAAGATGAAAAACTGTTTTTTCTTCACTCTTACTACCAATCAGGTATGAGTAAGTATGCCTTTTGCCGGGCACATGGCATTGCCATCAGTATGACGGAAGACTACAAACCCACCGACAATGCTGTTGCGGAACGTATCAACGGGATTATTAAGGCGGAAAGCAGCCATCCTCGAGGCCGGTTCAATGACATCGGACACGCAAGAAATGTAATAGCCCGCTACATACATTTCTATAACCATCGCAGACCGCATATGAATATCGGGTGTTTATCTAAGGAAGGTTTTCTCTGTGGGGTCAGAAGGTGAGGAGCAGTCCTTTCTTTTGCCGGAGGGCCTCTTCATAGAGGTTGCAAAGGTCGTCGTAGGCTTCCATCCATTCCTCCGGTTCGGCTTCGTACAGCAGGTCTTCGGGTTCGGCATTTTCCGCTTCGTCTCTGTTCTCCTTCAATGTTTCCAGAATCTCCTCCACTTCGTCGCAATCTATAATGCCCAGACCTTCCATGCCGGGGTCTACGATAACGTCATCAATCTCCACTGTCCAGCCTGTGACGGGAAGCTCACCCTCTTCGAATACGTCGAGTTCTTTGATTACTTCATTCACGGCATCCCACATTTCGCCCAGGCCACGGTCATCTTCCACATCGTAGCAGGCCGTGAGCAGAATGTCGAAATAGACCTGAAGCGTAAGTTCATCGAACTCCTCTTCCCAATTCTCGTCCAGCGCATCGCCGGTGTAAGGGGATTGCAACTCGTCGAGATGGTTGCAAATATACTGATGTGCCACTTCGGTGTTCTTGATGCTGTCTTTCATGACAGGCTCTATTTCGGCGTGAAATTTCTCTGTGTCGAACACAAACGCCTTATGTTCCATACTCATAATACTTTGTTTTTATATAGTTAGATATTTAAGTTTCGCAAGTTATTGAACTTGCGAAACTTGAGTTAGATACTTTATGTGCTTTGTCGGTTACCTGAAGGCATTATTCATCTACAGCTATTGATTGTCGAAAAGCGCGCAGAAGCCCTGCTTGTTGAACTGATAGTACATTCCGATGCGTTCCGGCGTGTCGTTTTCGAGCAACAAAAGCAACTCTCTTGCAAATTCAAGCGTTGCAGAGCCGTTTGCGGTCACGATATTCTTGTCGCTGACAGCTTGGGCATGGGTATATCCGTCAGGATAGGTGTAATTGTCGCCACCCCAGAGTTTCAGTTGTTCCAAACCGTTGCCGGTATGCCGGGCGGCATTGAGGAACCCGTGTTTTGCCAAGAACGAGGCCCCGTTGCAGATGGCGCCTACAATCTTGCCTTTCCCGATGGCTTGCCGTACAATCGGCACAACTTGTTCGGCAATGGGTGTGCTCCATCCGAAACCGCCAATCAGTACCAATGCCGCATAATCGTCGGGCATCGTTTCAAACGAATAATCGGGCAGGGTGCGGAAGCCGCCTATGGATTTGACCGGTTCCAGTGTCGGAGCTACAATCTTATTGACATACTTCGGATTCTCTTTCAGGGCAAATTCGTTCGAGGCGATGGCTTGTGAAAGATACACTGCCTCGTGTGCGGCATAGTCCGGCAATAGGACATACATGATTTCGTTGCTCATATATTTTATTTCTTTGATGATGTTATGAATATATTTGATTGCAAAAATACGGAAAAGCCCCGAAAATTGCTTATCTGATTAATGGCTTTCTCTGTCTGTCTCTTGAAAAATCTGTTTTACTTTCCGTGCCTTTCCTTTGCGGTTGCATGGGGCGTCTTCTTATTTGTCTTGCTGCAGAAGGAGAGGTTTGGCAGGAGGATGGGAGAGAATTGTTTGAGTATCCGGTGTGTTGATTGTAAGAGCTGATATGTTTAGTAATCAGTATCTTGTGTTGACCAAGCGTTTGCGTTATATGGTAAATGCTTTTCCCTTATAGTGTAATGGACGTTACCCGGTAATGTAAAACCCGTTACCTCGTAGTGTAAACGAAGCTGCCGTTTGGGGTGACCGGAGTCATCATGTGAAGTCGTACTCTTCTACATAAGCATCGAAGTACTCCGTTTGTTGGAGTCCTAAGTTACGGGCAATTGCAATGACTTGCTGCTGTTCTTCGGGCGAGAGCAGGGTTTCTCCTTTCTGCTTCTGATAATATCTTCGTATGCCCCATAAGCCGATGAGCCGGTAGCGGAACGCACCGTACTGGCCGACAGAGATGGCTTCATCCTCCCCATTCCGCATTCTGTCCTCTCCATTCCGCCTTCCGTCCGTAAAAGCTTCCCGCTTATTTGTCGCAGGCCTATATTTGCAGAAAACATTTGTATATTCCCATGAAGATAAACTCTGTGATTCTATTGGTGTTGTGGCTTGCGGCGTGGCCGTTCTGTTGCCGGGGGCAAGGCTATATCAGTTACGACTATCTGCCCGGGAGTTCGCTGAAGGATGACCTCGGCAACGAGTATGGCTCGGGCAGCCTGATGATGGTATCGGGAAGGTATAACCTGCCGCTTTCCGTCAGGCATGACGACAAGGGCAGGCTGGTGGCGTGGTCGGCAACCGTCAATGCTGCATACGGCATATTTAATAATAAAGGGCAGGCCAGGGAGCTGAATCCGGACAATATACTGAATGCCAGTCTGAATATCTCCCACATCCGTCCTCTGTCCGACAAGTGGAGTATCATAGCCTCTGTGGGCGGTGGGGTCTATACTCCGTTGGGTGGGGTTTCCATGAAGGCTCTACTGGCTAATGGCGCAATTATCTTTGTCTATAAACTGCGGAAGAACCTCGACTTGGGCATCGGTGCGGGGTTGACCAACTCTTACGGTATTCCGATGATACTGCCCATGATGTATTTCAGCTGGAGGAATTCCGGCAGGTATGAACTGAAAGTGGATATGTCCAGCGGCATGAAAGTATCCGTTGCCACCTGGCTGAACAAGAAGCTGAAGCTGGAACTGACCGCCCTCGATATGGACGGCATGTCTGCCGTGATGGAAGTCGACGGGAAATCGAAAATCTATTCTACCGTCATGCTGAGGTCATACATCAGCCCTTCGTACCAGTTGAGTAGGAAGACAGCTGTTTATCTGGGAGTGGGCGGTAACTGGATACGTGGTATCAGTATGTCGGACCGCAGCCTTAAGGGGTTCATCAATAACTTCAAGAACGATGGGGACGAGCCCTGCTTCAGACCCACTCTGCGCCTGACGGTGGGATTCAGGTATATGTTGAAATAATAAATAGCACACAGATGACACGGATTCTACAGATTTTCACAGATTATTTTATTCATCATGTACTTGACTTATCAGTGGCCATCTGTAGAATCCGTGTCATCTGTGTGTCATTTTAGTAAAGACAAGAGGTAAAATAGTATCTTTGTCGCAATAACAGACACGTTTTATGGTAAAGTATTTATTAGTAGAAGATGAGCGCTTCGCCTACGAAGAGCTGAAGCGTATGATGCAACGGCTGCGCCCTTCCTGGCAGTTGGCGGGCTGGGCAGAGAGCGTGGAGCAGGCTGTACTGCTCTTGCGTCAGGGCAGCCTGGACTTGATGATTGTAGATATCCGCTTGTCCGACGGGTTGAGCTTTGAGATATTCGAGCAGTGTCCCGTCGATTTGCCCGTTATCTTCACCACCGCCTACGACGAATATGCCATCAAGGCTTTCAAGGTAAACAGCATCGACTATCTGCTGAAACCCATTGAAGAAAGCGACCTAGAAGCAGCCTTGTGCAAGTTCGAGCGCAACAGTGCCCTCCGTTCTGCGGCTCCCGAATATCGGCAACTGGAACTCGGCTACTTGGCAGCCAACAAGAAGAACCGTTTTCTGGTGCAGGTGGGCGATACCTTCCGCTACGTAGAAACTCCGGATGTCGCTTTCTTTTATAGTGAGGACAAGCTGACTTATCTGCACCTCTTCTCCGGGAAACGGTATATCATCAGCTACTCGCTGGACCAGTTGGAGGGAATGCTGGATAGGGATGTTTTCTTTAGGGTTTCAAGGAGCTGCATATCCAACATTAGGTCCATCCGGAAGAGTTCCAGGTACTTCGGCAGTCGCTTGAAGCTTTACTTCGAGCCGGAGTGCCCGCACGAGGTATTGGTGAGCCGCAGTCGCGTGGCCGATTTCTTGAAATGGGTGGACGGAGTGGTATGAGTTATAAGTTATGAGGCATAAGAGATACATATTCCTTTTTATACTGACGGTTTCCGTCTCGTTGCTTGTCATAGGGTGCGTTTATAACGTCATCAGCGGTAAGCCGTGGTATGCGAATATCATGGTGCAGTTCTTTCTGAATCTTCCTTTGTGCATAGGGCTGGGGTTCATCGACTTTGGGGTTATCAACTTGATATATAAAAGACTGAAACAGCGCAACAATGCGGTGAGGATTCTGGTGGATATTGTGTTGACCACTGCACTGGCTGTTCTGTTGACGTACATCTTGAACTTCCTGCTGATGGGCGGGCATGGAAATTTCTGGCATATCCTGAGAAACTCCCTGCCGGTAGTGCCGTGGAACTGGATTATCGTTCTGCAGATAGAGATATTCTTCTATAGCCTGCAACGTTCGGAGATGGAGAAGCAGATGGCTGTCATCGAGAAGGAGAAGGCGCTGTATCAGTTCGAGGTGCTGAAAAACCAGATTAATCCCCATTTCTTATTCAATAGTCTGAATGTCCTTGCCTCCCTTGCTTATCAGGATACCGAAAAGACGAACCGGTTTGCCAAGAAGCTGTCTACGGTGTACCGTTATCTGCTCACTACGCATGGCAGAGCTACGGTGACCGTGCAGGAAGAACTGTCGTTCGTAGAGTCGTATTTATACCTGGAGCATATCCGCTTTGGCGATGCGCTGCATGTGGAGATAGAAGATGATTTGCGGAATCATCATTGTCTCGTCATTCCTGCCAGCATACAGATGCTTGTGGAGAATGCCTTGAAGCATAATATCAGTACAAAGAAGTCGCCGCTGATAGTCCATATATCCATAGGAAACGAAGGGATTACGGTACGCAACAATCTTCAGTTGCGCAACTATGTGGTCAGTAATGGAGCGGGATTGAAGAACCTGCAACGGCAGTATGCCCTATACGGCACGCTGGTGGAGATTCTTAAGGACGAAAAGGAGTTTGTGGTGAAACTTCCCTTTGTGGGCGGAGACGTGAATCGTCTCAACACAATATAGTCCTCTTCCCGAAGAAGAATCTGGAAACGTGCATCTTGTCCATAGCCCACGCCATACCCATGCAGCCGCTAAGAGTGAAGGCGGTGGCAGTGACAAGGAATAGCATCCCCGTAGGGTCGAAGGCGAACACGGACAGGAACGCCTTGGACAGAATGGTGAAAATGGGTGAGAAAAGGAGTATGACCAGCGTATTGCGCCCTATAAAGAAGGAAAGCCGTTTGGCTTGTACCGGCAGATAGCCGTAGGCTGCCAACAGCAGGCTGATGGAAAGCCAGGTGATGGCGACTCCTGCCAGAGTACCCCTATCCAGATTGGCGGGAAAACAGCATAGTATTACGAATGGAACAATGGCGAAGGTTGTGGCGCGAAAGACTTGTGTAAAACGAAGCCCGCTTTGGCTCACTGTCATGCCGATAAGGAAATAGAGGGCATTGGAGAAGTTCATCAATCCTCCCCAATGGGAAAGGGCAAACAGGCAGACACCGGTCACAACCAGCCGGGAGACAACCGACAGCCTTACATAGCGGAATGTGATATAATAGATGAGGCTGCACAGAATCAGTGTATGCAGATACCAGTAAGGCCCCATCGGATGGAGGAATATCTTGTCGAGCAATATAGCAGGAGTAATGGCATCTACATTTTCGCGTACGGGCAGGAAATGAGACATCACCGTATAGGCAGCCTCCATGCAGGCATACGGAATGAAAATCCATAGAAACTTGCGGAGAAAGCTTCGGGCATCCTTCTGGTTATTGGCCAGATAGCCCGAAATAATCAGGAAAGCGGACATGTGGAACGTATAGACGATTTGTTTCGCATACGGATACTTGTCGCCTATATATACAAGGTGGAAGATAATCATCAGGGTGATGAAGATGCATTTCAGATAATCTATCTCTTTGACACGGCTTTCCATATAGGGTAGTTTTCTGCGTATTGTTATTGATGGCACAAATATATATACTTCCGTAAACTTATTTATATTTTGCAAAGGGATTAAGCTTATTTTCTCTTTTACCGATTGCTTTTATGTATGGAAAATGTATATTTGTGCATGAATCATTAACTTAATGTAAAACAGACTATGATAACAAGCCAATTACTTCACCCGGCCAGTATTGTGGTAGTGGGAGCATCCAACAATGTGCACAAACCCGGAGGGGCTATCCTGAAAAATCTGCTTAGCGGCGGATATACCGGTGAGCTTCGTGCCGTGAATCCGAAAGAGACTGAAGTGCAGGGTGTTGCTGCCTTTGCGGATGTGAAGGACATTCCCGATACGGACCTAGCCATCCTTGCCATACCTGCCGCGCTTTGTCCCGATGCGGTGGAGATGCTTGCTGCGGAGAAGCAGGTGAAGGCGTTCATTATCCTTTCTGCCGGTTTTGGTGAGGAGACCCATGAGGGTGCTGTGCTGGAAGATCGCATACTGGAAACGGTGAACCGGTATGGAGCCTCTCTGATAGGCCCCAACTGTATCGGTTTTATGAACTCGTGGCATCACAGTGTATTCAGCCAGCCCATCCCGCAACTGCATCCGCAAGGGGTGGACCTGATTTCCAGCTCCGGTGCCACAGCGGTGTTCATATTGGAGAGCGCCGTGACCAAGGGATTGCAATTCAACTCTGTATGGTCTGTGGGCAATGCCAAGCAAATCGGCGTGGAGGATGTGTTGCAATACATGGACGAACACTTCAATCCGGAAGCGGATTCCAGAATAAAACTTCTTTATATAGAGAGTATCGGTGACCCCGACCGTCTGCTGTTTCATGCATCCTCGCTCATCAAGAAGGGCTGCAAGATTGCGGCCATCAAGGCGGGCAGTAGCGAAAGCGGCAGCCGGGCGGCGAGTTCGCATACGGGGGCCATTGCCAGTAGCGATTCGGCGGTAGAGGCCTTGTTCCGTAAGGCGGGTATTGTGCGTTGCTATTCGCGCGAGGAGCTGACGACCGTAGGTTGTATCTTCACACTGCCGGAACTGAAAGGGAAAAACTTCGCCATCATTACCCATGCCGGCGGTCCGGGAGTGATGCTGACCGATGCATTGAGTAAGGGTGGACTGAATGTTCCGAAACTGGAAGGACCGGTGGCGGAGGAACTTAAGGGTAAGCTTTTCCCCGGTGCGGCTGTGGGGAATCCCATTGATATTCTGGCTACGGGTACGCCGGAACATCTGCGCCTCTGTCTGGAGTATTGTGAGGAGAAGTTTGACAATATTGATGCTGTAATGGCTATTTTCGGCACTCCGGGACTGGTGACCATGTTTGAAATGTATGACGTGCTGCATGAGAAGATGCAGCATTGTAAGAAGCCGATTTTTCCGATTCTTCCTTCCATCAATACGGCAGGAGCCGAGGTTGCCGCTTTCCTGGCAAAGGGCCATGTGAACTTTGCCGATGAGGTGACTCTCGGCACGGCACTTTCGCGGATAATGAATGCCCCGCGGCCTGCCAATAATGAAATCGAGCTCTTTGGAGTGGATGTTCCCCGTATCCGCCGGATTATAGATTCCATTCCTGCGGACGGTTATATCGCCCCGCACTATGTGCAGGCATTGCTCCGCTCTGCAGGTATTCCTATTGTGGAGGAGTTTGTTTCGGACAACAAGGAAGAAGTGCTTGCCTTTGCGCGTCGCACGGGCTTCCCGGTGGTGGCAAAGGTGGTGGGGCCGGTGCATAAGTCGGATGTGGGCGGTGTTGTGCTCAATATCAAGAGTGAACAGCATTTGGCATTGGAATTCGACCGTATGATGCAGATTCCCGAAGCCAGTGCTATCATGGTGCAGCCGATGTTGAAAGGGACGGAATTGTTTATCGGTGCCAAATATGAAGAGAAGTTCGGACATGTGGTACTCTGCGGCCTGGGCGGTATTTTTGTGGAGGTGCTGAAGGATATATCTTCCGGTCTTGCACCGTTGTCCTATGAGGAGGCTTACTCCATGATTCACTCGTTGCGTGCCTATAAGATTATCAAAGGTACGCGCGGGCAGAAGGGTGTGAATGAAGATAAATTTGCCGAAATTATTGTACGGCTTTCCACCTTGCTGCGCTTTGCAACGGAAATCAAGGAGATGGATATCAATCCATTGTTGGCGACTGAAAAGCAGGTGATAGCGGTGGATGCGCGTATTCGGATAGAGAAATAAGGGTTAGAGATTAGGGATTAGGGATTAAAGGGGCTGGCTGTTAATCGCTCACCGCTAATCCCTTTTTCATCCTGCCCAGTCCTCCCTATCCAAATTTCTATATCCGATAGCTTCCGCCAAGTGTGCCGGCTGTATCAATTCGCAGCCTTCCAGGTCGGCGATGGTGCGTGATACTTTCAATATGCGGTCGTAGGCGCGGGCCGAAAGGTTCAGTCGGTTCATGGCAGTTTTGAGCATGGCAAGTCCTTTGTCATCCGGACGGGCGTGGCGAGCAAGCAGTTTACTGTTCATCTGGGCATTACAATATATGCCGGGAATGTCTGCATACCTTGCTTCTTGAATTTGTCGGGCACGTATCACACGCTCGCGTATGGTGGCGCTCGATTCGCCGGGGCGAGAATCTGCCATCTCTTCAAAGGGGAGTGGGGTGACTTCAATTTGCAGGTCGATACGGTCGAGCAAAGGTCCGGATATGCGGTTCAGGTACTTTTGTACTTGTCCAGGACTGCATACACAAGCCTTGGTGGGATGCGTGTAATACCCGCATGGACACGGATTCATAGAGGCTACCAGCATAAAACTTGCCGGGTACTCTACATTGCATCGGATGCGTGACACGGTAATCTTCCTATCTTCCAGCGGTTGGCGAAGAACCTCCAATACGTTACGGCTGTACTCTGGCAGTTCATCAAGATATAAAATTCCGTTATGTGCCAGACTGATTTCACCGGGCTGGGGGAAACTTCCTCCACCGGTCATCGCTACCGTAGAAATGGTGTGGTGAGGGGCGCGGAACGGGCGTTTCGAGATGAGTCCACCGTCTTTGCCCAACTTTCCGGCAACAGAATGAATCTTGGTCGTTTCCAGACTCTCTCCCAAAGAGAGGGGAGGAAGTATAGATGGCAGACGCTTGGCAAGCATGGACTTACCGCTGCCCGGCGAACCGATGAGAAGTATATTGTGGCTGCCCGAAGCAGCTACCTCCAAGGCTCGTTTCACATTTTCCTGTCCTTTTACTTCTGCAAAGTCGAAATCGAAGTTGCTCTGCTGGGAATAGAATTCCTCGCGGGTGTTGACTAACGTAGGGGTTAATTCCTGCGTGCCATTAAAGAATTCTATAACTTCCTTGATATTTCCCGCTCCGTACACTTTCAGATTGTTTACTACTGCCGCTTCGTGGGCATTCTGTTGCGGTACAATCATACCCTCAAACCCCAGTTCTCTGGCCTTGATGGCAATGGGGAGTGCTCCTTTGATAGGTTGCAGGCTGCCGTCAAGGCTTAGTTCACCCATCAGCAGATAGCGTTCCAGCTTATCGGACTGGATAACTTCGCTGGCGGCAAGTATGCCGATGGCTAAAGGTAAATCGTAAGCTGCACCTTCCTTGCGGATGTCAGCCGGAGCCATGTTGATGACAATATTGCTGGTCGGCATCCGGTAGCCGTTGACCTGCAAAGCAGATATGATACGTTGATGGCTTTCTTTGACCGCAGAGTCCGGCAAACCGACTAAATAGAACATACAGCCTCTGGAACTGTTGACTTCAATGGTGATGAGGGTTGCGTCAATACCTTGAACAGCCGCTCCAAAAACTTTTATGAGCACGTTTTTAGTGATTAGGGGTTAGTGATGGCAGGATAGGCTACCGTCGGTTTTGTTTTTTGAGTTTCTTTTCACTCTCTTTCTTCTCTTTTTCCTTTTGCTCTATCTCCTCCAGTTTCTTTTTGATGTCTTCCTCACTCATATTCTTCCCTTCAATTTTTCCGGAAGGGCTAAGGAACAGATTGGCAGGCAATGCTTGTATGGCGAGCTGTTTGATGGGCGCTGTGTTCCATCCGGAGAAATCACAACTCTGTTCCCACTTCAGGGTATCTCTTTTGATTGCTTCTTCCCATTCCTTTCTGTCGATATCCAAGGAAATGCCCCAGAGTGCGAATAGCTTGTTCTTTTCTTCTTTCTTGTAAATCCGGCGCAGGGCAGCGTTGGCTTCCATGCTTTGCGGGTCCCAAGATGCCCAAAAATGTATCAACAGATATTTGTCCTTAAAGCTAGTACGGCTGATTTGTGTGCCTTTGGCATTGGGCAGGTTGACGTAAGGGATGGTTTTCCCGACGGATACCTTCTCTTCTTCTTGGATAAGGTCAAGCAGTTCGTCCACATATGGGCGGTCTTTCAGGCCTCCGGTCATGTGTTCTGTCATTTCTTTGATTAAGGAGAAGTCCGGTTGCGGTTTTTGCACGAAATATTTCTCCAGCAGATAGATACTTACCAGTGAAGAAGGATGGCTGTTGATGAAGGCTTCTGCTTTTTCTTCCAATGCTTTCTCCGAGGGAGTACTCAAACCTTTCAACTCTTTCTGAAAGGCGGTCAGTTCTTCATTGGGAACATTCCCCGTGATTTCCAGTGAAGTAAGTTCGGCGGCAGAACCTTTTATCTTTATGTTGTCTCCTTTGTCCAGGTAAAGCGGATATTCCGTACCGTCACTGAATTGCAACCATGTAGAGGCAAGTGTGTCGGTGGTGAGGGTTGCAGAGAACTTGTCATCCTTGACAAGCAGAGTGTCCATACGGTTATAGAACTTGTCCGTACCATATATATAAAGGGTATCATTCCCCAGCCCTTTGATTTCACCATTTAGGTAGACTGAATTTGTATTTTTGCTGCCGCAGGCAGACAATATAATAAGCAGAAGGTATGCAAGATAGATTTTCTTCATTCCGGTTCTTTTTCTGATACTTCGTCGCGAAAATACTTCTTTTTGGTGTGAATAAAAAGAAATGCCCGACATATTTCTATGCCGGGCACGTTCTTTTCAATCTAACCTTTATTATTTGATGATATTCATAAAGTCAGTGTTAGTGAAGTATTTGGCGAATTCCAGATCAGAAGCAGCCTTCTTTGCCAAAGCCGGTTCTTTTGCAATGGCATTCTTCAGACTGCTGGTTACCATAGATGTATTGTTGGTTCTTGCGCCAAGTACAGCCATCAGGTAGTCAGTATAAGCGTCTGGTCTTTCGATAGCAGCCAGTGTGTTCTTAGCCTTGTTGTAGTCCTTAGCCAGGATTTGTGCCAAAGCAGCGCTGTTAGTCTTAGTGTCGCCAAATGAGCTGACAGCCTTGTCGTACTGTCCTTGAGCAACATACAGATTACCCAATGCCTCGTTCAGTTCCTTAGAACCGGAAGCCTTGCTCAGATAGCTTTCTGCTGCTGTTCTGTCGCCCTTGGTCAAGGCAATCAGACCGAGATTCATGTTTGCTTCAGGAGCATCCTTGATGGAGAGAGCTTTCTTGAAGTAGCTTTCAGCCTTGTCAAGATCACCAGCCTGATAAGCCAGTTTACCTAAGTTGTTGTAAGCACGGAAATCGTTCGGGTAGATTTGAGTAGCTTTTGTGAAGATGGCTTCTTGCTTGGCAGCATCTTTAGTCAAGGTGGTGGCATACAGTAATTCTTCGATGTTCAGCTGCTTGGCATCGCTGTCGGCGAGGTTTGCGATTTCTTCGTCAGACTTACCGATGATTTCGTAGTTCAAAGTCAGGCGTGAACGACGCAGTTGCGGCAGGATTTCGTCAGCCAAAGTCTTATAAACAGAAGAGATGTTCTTGATTTCTTGTTCTCTTTGTTCAGGATCCTGATACATGGAAAGAACGCGAAGAATCAATTCTTTATCTTGGATGTTTGATTTGGATACCAGTTCCTGGAAGCCTTCCCAGTCCTGAGCCGTATACTTGGTGTCTACTGCTGCATTGATTTTTGCTTTCTTCAAATCTCTGTTGATGATTTTAGCCGTGTTGTCCTGGCGGTTCTCAGCCAGTGTAGTATTCAAGCCTACACCACCATCGGGAGAAGCGTATGCGGAGATTTCGATGTTGCTGATTTTCTTGTTTTCAGCTTCGTCTATGTTTTTCACTTCTTTGCCGAATTCTTTGGCAGTCTTCAATTCGCTGGCGCGTACGTTGGCTTGTTGAATCAAGAACATGATGTTGGCGTCATGCTTTTCTTTGATGATACGTTGGAAAGCGTCGTCACCATTGGCGGGGTTAGCGCTGCCCAATGTTTGTTCCAGCATCTCAGAAGTGGAGATTACACCATCAGCTACTTTTACAGCAGGGATAGTGACAGTCTTTTTGCCTACTGTAGCCTTGAATTCCAGATACAGTTCGGATTTGGCCATTTCCGGTACATAGTCGAAAGATGTCTTCATAGTGTAGCTGCCGCCCATCTTGTAAGAGATAGTCTGGTCGTTACCTTCTACTTTTTCGCCCTGGAACACAGCCGACTGGCCTTTAGCTTCGCCGCCATTCCATTTCAGCACAGGGGTCACTTCTACCACAGCCTTCTTGTTGAAGTACTTTTCGGGGAATTTTCCGTTGATTGTAGCGGGAACTTTACCACCCACAGCTTCCAGAACTTGAGGAGTTACGGTGAAATAATCTGATGACAATTCACCCATCTTTTTGCTGCACGATGTCATTAATGCAACAACCATTGCCATTAAAAACGGCAGATACAATTTCTTAGTCATTTTAGGTATAAATTAATTGTTTGTAATTGAAATTTGTCTATTCCATTTTAGTGTGCTGTTTGGGCATGGACACAACAACGCAAAGATATTAAATCCTATTACAGTTTGTTAACTCGCGCAGCAATTTTATCATAATTTAATGAATTTCCCGCTCTTTGCGGTACTTTATATTGCGGGGATGATGTTCTATGATTTCACTGCGCAATCTGTGCCGGTCAATATGTGTGTAAATTTCTGTTGTAGCGATAGATTCGTGACCCAGCATACTTTGTATGGCGCGCAGGTTGGCGCCTCCTTCAAGCAGGTGGGTGGCAAAGGAATGGCGGAAGGTGTGCGGACTGATGTTTTTGGTGATGCCGGCCTTCTCCGCCAGTTCCTTGATGAGATGGAATACCATGATGCGCGAGATATTTTTGCCCCAGCGTGCCAGGAATACATAGTCCTCGAAGTCCTTCTTGATTTTCCAGCCTCCATTGCGGTCCACGAACCAGTTCCTTATCTCCTTGATGGCACGGGACGATATGGGTACAAGGCGCTGTTTGCTGCCCTTACCTTCTACCTTGATGAAGCCTTCGTCGAAATACAAGTCGGAGATTTTCAGGTTGCACAGTTCCGATACCCGTAGGCCGCAACTGTATAGAGTCTCGAGGATGGCCCGGTTGCGTTGCCCCTCGTTTGTGCCTAGGTCAATGGCGGAGATGATGCGGTCTATCTCTTCCACTGTCAGTACTTCTGGAAGCTTGAATCCGATTTTGGGTCCCTCCAACAGTTCGCTGGGGTCTCCCTCCAGGTAGTCGGCCATGACGAGGAAATGGAAGAATGACTTGATGCCCGACAAGATGCGTGCCTGCGAGCGGGGATGGATGCCGATGTCGTGCAGTCCGGAGGCAAAATGCTGCAAGTCATCCAGGGTAGTGTCAAGGATAGCGATACCCTCTCCTTCCAGAAAGTGCAGCAGCTTCTGTAAGTCTGTTTGGTAAGCATCCACTGTATTGGGTGAGAGTGCTTTTTCCAGTTTCAGATACTGGTGGTACTTTCTGATTATCAGCGTTTGTTTCTCCTTATTCGTGGATTTTTCTTCTGATTTCATTTCTTTTTTCTACCTTTGCTTCGCGAAAATAGGCTGCATTTCAGCAAATTGCAAATAAATTTGCATCTGCTTTCGGTTTGCACTATCTTTGCACCGCAAAGGTATAAAAAATTGTGTTATGAGGATACAGATTATTAACGGCCCCAATATAAATCTCTTGGGCAAACGTGAACCTTCCATTTACGGTAGCGTTACTTTTGAAGACTACCTTGCCGAACTCCGTAAGAAATATGCGGATGTACAGATTGACTATTTCCAGTCCAACATTGAGGGAGAGCTGATAGACAAGATTCAGCAGGTAGGTTTTGATGTGGACGGCATCATTTTGAATGCGGGTGCTTACACCCATACGTCCATCGCTCTGCAAGATGCTATCCGTTCGGTCACTTCTCCGGTGATTGAGGTGCATATCTCTAATGTACATGCCCGCGAGGCTTTTCGTCATGTGTCCATGATTTCCTGCGCTTGCAAGGGTGTCATTCTCGGTTTCGGGCTGAACTCCTACCGTCTGGCCATGGAGGCATTAAAAGATTATTAAATAAAATAGGTATATAGATTATGTTATTGAAGCAAACGAAGATTGTCGCAACGATTTCTGACCAGCGCTGTGATGTTGATTTTATAAAGCAGTTGTTCGATGCAGGTATGAATGTTGTACGTATGAATACTGCACATCTTGGCCGTGAAGGTGCCGAGAAGTTGATTAACAATGTGCGTTCGGTTTCCAACCGCATCGCTATCCTGATGGATACGAAAGGACCGGAGGTCCGCACGACGGTTCTGGCTGAGCCCATTCCTTTCAAGGCGGGCGACCGCGTGAAGGTGGTAGGCAACCCGGAGCAGGAGACTACCCGTGAATGTATCTCGGTATCCTATCCCCATTTCGTCAAAGACTTGAATGTGGACGGCCATATCCTTATTGATGACGGTGACTTGGAGTTGGTTGTTGTAGAGAAGACCCCCGACTACCTGCTCTGCGAAGTACAGAATGAGGCTACTCTGGGCAGCCGCAAGAGCGTCAACGTTCCCGGCGTCCGCATCAATCTGCCTTCTCTGACTGAGAAGGACCGCACCAATATCCTTTATGCTATTGAGAAGAACATAGACTTCATTGCCCACTCCTTTGTGCGCAATAAGCAGGATATACTCGACATCAAGGCGATTCTTGACGCTCATAACAGCGATATCCGTATTGTTGCTAAGATTGAGAACCAGGAAGGCGTTGATAATATCGATGAAATCCTGGAAGTAGCCGACGGTGTGATGATAGCTCGCGGTGACCTCGGTATTGAAGTTCCGCAGGAACGTATTCCGGGCATCCAGCGTGTGCTCATCCGCAAGTGTATTCTTGCCAAGAAGCCGGTGATTGTTGCCACACAGATGCTTCATACCATGATTTCCAATCCGCGTCCCACCCGTGCGGAGGTAACGGACATTGCCAATGCCATCTATTATCGTACGGATGCCTTGATGTTGAGCGGTGAAACCGCCTATGGAAAGTATCCGGTAGAAGCGGTGAAGACGATGACCAAGATTGCCGCCCAAGCGGAGAAAGACAAGCTGTCTGACAACGATATCCGTATTCCGTTGGACGAGAACAGCAACGACGTGACTGCGTTCCTGGCCAAACAAGCGGTAAAGGCTACCACCAAACTGAAAATCCGTGCAATCATCACCGACAGTTACAGCGGCCGTACTGCCCGTAACCTTGCCGCTTTCCGTGGCAAATATCCGGTGTTGGCCATCTGCTACAAGGAAAAGACCATGCGGCACCTTGCCCTTTCCTACGGTGTGGAAGCTATCTATATGCCCGAACTTGCCAACGGGCAGGAGTATTACTTTGCAGCCTTGCGCCGCTTGTTGAAGGAAGGCCGTTTATGTCCTACGGACATGGTGGGCTACCTGAGTAGCGGTAAAGCCGGTACGCGCACTTCTTTCCTCGAAATCAACGTGGTGGAAGATGCCCTGAAACATGCTGAAGATAGTGTGTTGCCCAACAGTAACAGATATTTGTAGGATAAGGGATTAAGGATAAGGGGTTAGGGATTAGCGGTTAATGATTAATTAATAATTGTGCGCAGAACTAACCCCTAACCCCTAATCCCTTATCCCTAACCTATAATCCATTAACAAAGTGACGATTGACGAATACATTTTGCAGCACATTGATGATGAGGGCGATTATCTGAAAGCGCTCTATCGCGACACGCATGTCAAGTTGCTATATCCCCGCATGGCTTCCGGACATTTGCAGGGGCGTATGCTCAAGATGTTTGTCCGGATGATTCGTCCCCGGCAGGTGCTGGAGATAGGGACTTATAGCGGATATTCCGCACTTTGCATAGCAGAAGGACTGCCGGAGGGCGGGATGCTGCATACGTTTGAAATCAACGACGAGCAGGAGGACTTCACCCGTCCGTGGCTGGAGAATTCCGATTACGCGGATAAAATCAGGTTCTACATTGGCGATGCCTTGGAGCTGGTACCGCAACTGGACCTCACTTTCGACCTTGCCTTTATTGACGGAGATAAGCGTAAATACATAGAGTATTATGAAATGGTGCTCGCCCGCCTTTCCGGCGGTGGATATATCATTGCCGACAATACCTTGTGGGATGGCCATGTGCTGGAAGAACAACCCCATCGCACAGACCTGCAAACAATCAGTATCAAAGCCTTCAATGATTTGGTGGCGCGGGATGCGCGTGTGGAGAAAGTCATTCTTCCCCTGCGTGACGGATTGACGATTATCCGTAAGAAGTAACTGTTTTTTTATCTTTTTCTCAGCAGCCGCTTGCTGAGGTATCTCACCGGATACCATACGGACAAGAAGCCTACAGTGATGACCGTTAAGAATACCAGAATAATATCCGTGGCATGTACACTTACCGGATAAGCGTCCACTACAAAACTTCCATTGCCTCCCCCCAATGAAATCAACCCGAAACGTTGCTGCAGAAAGCACAGCAACAATCCTAAAACGATGCCGGAGAGGGCGCCGAATACAGAAATCATCCTGCCTTCGAACAAGAAGATGCGCGCTATGAGCCGGTCATCGGCACCCAGGTTGCGCAGTGTCTCCACGTCCTCCCGTTTGTCCAGTATCAGCATGGACAGCGAACCGATGACATTGAAGCATGCGATACCCAGAATGAAGGTGAGGAAGAGATAAGAGATAAGTTTCTCTATTTCCATGATGCGGAAAACATCGGCCTGCTGCTCGTAGCGGTTCTGTACAATGAACCGGTCGCCGAGAATGCCTGCTATTTTCTTTTGTACGGAGCCGATGTTGGAACCGGGTTTCAGTTTCATCTCGATGGCAGAGACTTCCGTGTCATAATTGAACAGACGGCGGGCAAAGTCGAGTGACGTCAGTATGTAGCGTGAATCGTATTTTTGCTGGTTGACGGCAAAGATGGCGCCGGGCGAGAAGAGATACTCCCGGTTGAAAGCCGCAGTGGGGTTGGCTATGTTTACCCGTACGTTCCGTTTGGGGGCATAGACCTGCAACGGGTCCACGAACTGAATGCCGGTGCCCAACTCGGATATAAGTTCCACACCCAGAAAACCATAGTCCACCACCGAGTCGCTCAGCAGGAACTTTCCCGTCCCATAGAGCAAGCTGTCGATGGATGTAAGCTGTTCGAAATTGTCCTCCACTCCTTTGATGACGGCCATTGCCTGGCGGTCCTTGTACTGCACCATGGCATTCTCTTCCAGTGTTTCCGTCCACACGTCAATCTCGGACAGGGCGTGTACTTGCCGGATGCACGCTTCGTGCGGGTCGAAAACCTTACCTTCGCGGACGGTGATTTTCAGTTCCGGGTCGAAGGCTGTGAAAAAGCCTGCCACCATGTCCTGAAAACCGTTGAACACGGACAAGGTGCATACCAACGCCAACGTAGCCAATGCCACTCCACACACCGAAATACCGGAGATGATATTAATGGCATTGTGTTTCTTCTTGGAGAAGAGGTAGCGGCGGGCTATAAAGAAGGGAAGGGACATTATTTCAGCAGTTCGTCAATTCGTTCCAGATAGTCCAGTGAGTCGTCTACGAAGAACTTCAGTTCGGGGATAATGCGTAGTTGGTGGCGTACGCGGGTACCCAGTTCAAAGCGTATGGATTTCATGTTTCCGTTGATGTTCTTGACTATTTCTTCGCTTTTCTCCGAGGGGAATATACTGAGATAAGCGCGTGCCACGCTCATGTCGGGGCTGATGCGTACGGCACTGACGGAAATCAGTATGCCGGGCATGGACTTGGTTTGCAACAAGAAGATATCACTCAGTTCCTTCTGCAGGAGACGGGCTATTTTATTTTGTCTGGTAGTTTCCATACTGTTCATTTTTTTATGCTGGGGTGCAGCCTGTTTTCACGTTAGCAAAGTTACTGAAATATATCGTTCTGCCGACTGTTTATAGCTTTTTTTTCATTCTTTTCCCTATTGTAGGGTTCATTCTTTTCCGTTCTGTCGATGAGATATGCCTTTTCGTAGATTCTATTTGTTGTTCTTGTTATGCTTCCCTAACTTTAATGTCAGTTCGGAGAACTGCTGATGATGAGTGAAGAAGGAAGAGAACCATTCCGTTATAGAAGAGACTCTCTCTAAATAGCGTTTTTTCATGTATTATTGACTTGAACCGTTTTTACCCGGGAGGGTAGAAACGGTTTTTTTGCGCATCTGACCGGGCTTTCTTGTCTCTTGCATAGGCTTCCGTTGTGTGTTACATAGGCTTCTGTTGTGTTTTGCACGGTGGTTTGTCTTGAGAAGCCTTTGGGTTTATCATGTGTGCACGGCTGTGATACGCCTTTTCCACAGCGGTGAAGAAGACGTGCCACAGCTGTGAAGAATATGCTTCACAGCCGTGGTTTTTCATCAATATATAGGGGTTGACAGAACAGACATAAGGGAATGACAGAACAAACATGAGGGGATAACGGAACGGACATAAGCACTCGACGCATTCCGTATCAGGGTATGAATAGCGGAATGCGTCGAGTCCTTGTGGGGGAATGATATGATATTTTTTTTATGCCTTTACATACTTCCTTTTGGCTATCAGCACTGCCACGATGATACCTATCACCAGCAGTGCCAGTGCTCCGTAGGCGATGCCTTCCGTCACGTGCAGGCTGGTGGGGTCAAAGCGCATTTCGATGGTGTGCTGTCCGGCAGGAACATACATTGTGCGCAGGATATAGTCGGCGCGTGCCAGTTCGGCAGGCTGTCCGTCGATGGTTACGTGCCAGCCGTCCGGATAATAGATTTCGGAGAATACGGCAATACCGTCTTGGGCATTGTTTGTTTCGTACGTCAGGCGGTTAGGTGCGTAACTTGTCAGGCGGATGCTGGAGAGGCTGTCTTTATAACTTTCCGTGGTACCTTTCAGTACATCCTTGAAGCGGGCATCCACTACGGCTGTCTCTGTGGGTATGATGCTGTCCAGGACGTCAATCTCTTCGTTGGCGTTGTTCACATACTGCACCTTGTTTACAAACCATGCATTGCCGTAGGCGTGCGGGTTGAGGATGGGAACGGTTTGTCTTTGCTGCCCTGCAGGGAAGATGAAGTATTTGGTGTTCAGCATGTTCAGTATGCGGAACTTATTGGCATCCACGCTGTCCATCTCACCTCCGGCGGTGGCAATGGCCTTGTAGGCCGCCTGCATTTCGGGAGAGATGTGATGCTCTATCATTTCCTGGTAGCGGCGCAGCTTGGCCGGGTGATAACCGCCGACGCTTTTGTGCCAGTAGGAGGTGTTGTTGTCATCGAAGGTGCTGGTGGCAAAGTTCAATACACGATAGTCCAAGCTGGTATCTTGCAGTATCAGCTCGTCTGTATTCGTCTTGGTGAAGGTTTCCGTACGGATGGAGTGGGGCACGAACTGGGCATCATTCAGATAGCGCTTGTTGACCCCCCACATATCTGCCAGGCAGAGTATGGTGATACCTGCAATGGTCAGCGAGCTGCGCAGCTTGCCGCTTGCATAGAGCCAGAGCAGGCTGCAGCCGATGCCTATGATGATGAAGCTACGCAGGGCGTCGCTGCTGACGAGTTCGGCACGCATCTCTCCCAAGTTGGCAAGGATGCCGGAGAGTTCGTTGGCGGGTATCATCTGCTGGTTGACGGCATTCTGCAGCATCTGTGCCTCTTGGGCGGGCACGTAGCCGGAGCCGATGCTGCCCGGGGCAACGGCAAGCAGCAGGGCGATGCCTGCAGTGAGCAGCAGGCTGATGCCGAGGGGCTTCTTTTCTTGCTTTAAGATTTCCGGCTCTTCGAGCAGGCGTTTCAGGGCAAAGATAGCCAGCAAAGGTATCGTGAACTCTGCTATGACAAGGATGGAGGACACGGCGCGGAACTTGTTGTACAACGGGACGTAATCGATGAAGAAATCCGTCAGCGGCATGAAGTTCTTGCCCCAGGACAAGACGATGGAGAAGAAGGTGGCTCCTATCAATGCCCACTTCAACGGTCCTTTCACGATGAAGCATCCCAGTACGAACAGAAACAAGACGAATGCTCCGACGTAGACGGGACCCGACGTCATGGGCTGGGTACCGAAATATTGTGTCAGTGAGCCGTACAGACTGCTGTACATCGGGTTTGCCTTGCTCATGGCGGTTTCACTCTGGCTGAGAGCGGCGGATGCTCCGCCTTTGAAGTTGGGCACCAGCAGAGTCAGTGTTTCGTCGATGCCGTAGCTCCACTGGGTGATGTAGTCGCGGTCCAGCCCGCTACTGGTCTGCTTGGCAGCGTCGCCGGTCTGCACCAGTTCGCTTTTGCCGCGCATGGTTTCTTTGCTGTAGGCATAGGTGTGATAGAGGTTGGATACGTTGGCGGCTATGCCGACGAGGGCTGCCACAATCAGTACGGCACTTGCCTTGAAGAACTGGGGCAATGTCTTGGTACGCCATGCTTTCTCGAAGTAGGCTCCCACAAAGAAAAGGATGACGAAGAAGAAGTAATAGGACATCTGCACGTGGTTCGAGGTGATTTGCAGGGCCACGAACAAGGCGGTGAGGATGCCTCCCCACAGCAGTTTCCCACGATAGGCGAGCACAATGCCTGCTATGGTGGGCGGCACGTAGGCAAGGGTGATGAACTTCCAGATGTGTCCGGCAGATATCAGGATGAAGAAATAGGACGAGAATGCCCACATGATACCGCCCAGTCCGGCCAGCCAGACCGGTATGCCGAAGACGCGCAACAGGATGTAGAAGCCGAGCATCAGCATGAATGTGAGGCACACATAGTCGGGCAGGAAGAGTTGGTAGGCTTTCTGTACCCACTGCAGTGACTTGGTGGAGTCATACGAAGGGGCTATCTGATACATGGGCATACCGCCGAACAGCGAGTTTGTCCAACGGCTGCGTTCGCCCGTCTGTTCGTAATACTCCTTGACTTCTTGTCCTGCCCCTGCTCCTGCAGCCGTGTCGTGCTGAAAGAGAATACGGTTTTCTATATCCGCCGGGAAGAAGTAGGCGAAGGAAAGGAGGACGAATGCCAAGATGGCAATAAGGTCGGGAAGAAGCTTCTTCATGAGTTATAAGTTATGAGTTATCAATTAATCAATTGTGGGGCAAAGATAGTGCAAACCGAATACAGAACTTTCATGCTTGCGTGAAAAAGTTTTGTTGAGGTGCAGCCTATCTTCGCTTTTGTGGCAAAGATACATAAATGCAGATTGTTATTGTCACGTTATCGGCAGAATGTTGTACCTTTGCCTTTCCAAAAAAAGATTAAAGTGCTTTAATGGTAATATGCAAGCTTAAATTATTATAGATATGACAATAGGGATAATCAGTGCAATGGACAGCGAACACCGCCGGTTGGTGGAGCGCTTGCAGGATAAGAATACGTCGGGCGATGGTAGTTTCCGCTATGTGGAAGGTACATTGGGCGGTAACCATGTAATCTTGACGCAATGCGGCATCGGTAAGGTGAGTGCAGCGGTAGGAGCTTCGGAACTGATACGGCGCTTTTCTCCGGACTGCATCGTCAGCACCGGTGTGGCGGGCGGCATTGATGCTTGCCTGAAGGTGACGGATGTAGTGGCAAGCCAACGTCTGGTGTATCACGACGTCTGGTGCGGCGACGGTAACGAGTACGGACAAGTGCAAGGTTTTCCCGCCTCTTACGAGGGATGTTCCTCTCTGTTGAAACATGCCTTGTCGCTGAACGAAGCCGGAATGGAAAGCCGCATCCACAGCGGACTTGTCTGTACCGGCGACCAGTTCATCACCAACCGTACGGAGCTGGATACCATCAAGCAACGTTTCCCCGACGGTCTTGCCGTTGATATGGAGTCTGCCGCCATTGCGCAGACTTGCTATCTGTACAATGTTCCTTTTCTCAGCTTCCGCATCATCAGCGACACACCCGGAGTAGAGGACCATGCTTCGCAGTATGCCGATTTCTGGGGAACCATGGCAGAGCGTTCGTTCCTCACGATATGGACCTTCCTCTCCACCCTTCCCAGCAATTTATAACTCATAACTTATAACTCATAACTCATGAAGAAGATTCCCAGTTTTACAATTGACCACATCCGCTTGTTGCGCGGTATTTACGTATCCCGCCAGGATGAAGTGAACGGAGAAACAGTCACTACTTTCGACATCCGTATGAAAGAGCCCAACCGTGAGCCTGCCTTGGGACAAGGTGCTCTGCATACTATCGAACATCTTGCCGCCACCTACCTGCGTAATGACCCGCAGTGGCAGGACAAGATTATCTATTGGGGCCCCATGGGCTGCCTCACCGGCAATTATCTGCTGATGAAAGGCGACTTGAAACCACAGGACATACTGGCACTGATGCAGGATACCTTCCGTTTTGTTGCCGAGTATGAAGGTGAAGTTCCCGGTGCCGCTCCGCAAGATTGCGGCAACTACCTGCTCCACGACCTGCCAATGGCTAAGTGGGAGTCTGCCAAATACCTGCATGAGGTATTGGAACAGATGAAAGAGGAGAATATGAAGTATCCGGAAAAAGAAGAAAAATAAGGGGGTTAGCGATTAGGGATTAAGGATGGGTTTATGCCTATATTAAAGTCTATGCGGCCCCAAATAATCCCTAATCGCTAACCCCTTATCTCTTATCCTTTATTATTACACAATCTCAATCCCCTGCTCCTTGCAAAGTTGCAATCCCAGATCTTTCAGCTTGAATTTCTGTATCTTGCCACTTCCCGTCATGGGGAATTCTTTGATGAAGAAGATATACTTGGGTATCTTGTAGCGGGATATTTTGCCGATGCAGAAGTCTCGTACATCCGATTCGTGCATATCCACTCCTTCGTGCAGGATGATGAAAGCGCCTACGGCTTCACCGTACTTCTTAGAGGGAATACCGGCTACCTGCACGTCTTTTACGCCTTCCAGTTGATAGAGGAACTCTTCTATCTCGCGGGGATAGATATTTTCACCACCGCGGATAATCATGTCCTTGATGCGTCCTGTGATGCGGTAATTGCCGTCCTCGTCCTTTATTCCAAGGTCTCCCGAGTGCAGAAAGCCGTTCTCATCAATGACTTCGGCTGTGGCTTCCGGGTTTTTGTAGTAACCCTTCATGGTGTTGTATCCGCGGTTGCACATTTCACCTTGTACGCCTACGGGACACTCTTCTCCGGTTTCGGGGTCGATAACCTTTACTTCCGTATGTTCAAAGTCGTGTCCTACAGTGTTGCAACGTACGTCGAATGGGTCATCTATCCGGGTGGCGGTCATTCCGGGAGCAGCTTCGGTCAGCCCGTAAACGCTGGTCACTTTCATGTACATTTTCTCTTCCACCTGCTTCATCAGCTCTACCGGGCAGAGGGAACCTGCCATGATACCCGTACGTAGGCTGGACATATCGAACATGTCGAACATCGGATGGTTCAGTTCGGCAATGAACATGGTGGGTACACCGTAAAGTGCCGTGCAGCGCTCCTTATGGATGGAGGCGAGCACTACCAACGGGTTGAAGCGTTCCACCATTACTTCCGTACAGCCGTGTGTCAGGCAGTTCATGGTGGCAAGTACCACGCCAAAGCAGTGGAACAATGGTACGCAGACGCAGAGCTTGTCATCGGCGGTAAACTTCATGTGCTCACCGGTGAGGAAACCGTTGTTGGCAATGTTGTAGTGGGTAAGCATGACGCCTTTCGGGAATCCCGTAGTGCCGGAGGTGTACTGCATGTTCACTACATCGTGGCAAGTGACCTGACTTTTGAGCTCATTCAGGCGGCTGTCTTCTATATTGTCGCCCAAGAGAAGTATTTCGGCCGTGTTGTACATGCCCCGGTGCTTCTCCTGCCCCACGTAGATGACGTTTTTCATATAAGGGAAACGTTCGCTTTTCAAGTGTCCGCGTTGGCAAGTCTTCAGTTCCGGAAGCATGGTATAGGTCATCTGCACAAAGTCACTGTCCTTTTCGCCATTGACGATGCAGAGGGTATGCATGTCGGAGTTCTGGCAGAGATATTCCAGCTCGGACTGTTTGTAGTTGGTGTTTACCGTTACGTAGACGGCACCTATCTTGGCGCAAGCGTATAATAGAGTCAGCCAGTCGGGTACGTTAGCTGCCCAGATACCTACGTGTGTTCCCCGTTCCACGCCGATGGCGATAAGTCCTTTGGCCATGTCGTCCACCCGGCGGTTGAACTGGCTCCAGGTGAAGCGCAGGTTGCGGTCAGAGTAAACGATATATTCTTTGTCTGGTGTTGTTTCGGCCCAATGTTCCAACCATTGGCCGAGGGTACGTTCGTATAACATGATGTGGAAGTTGAAAGTGGAAAGTTGAAAGGTGAAAATAGAAAGTATTTATCATTTTCCATTTTCACCTTTTAATTTTCCATTAATTTAAATTGGTGTATAAACTACTGCAAGTATCTTGGCTGCCTGCCCTTCATAGGCGTGTACGTGGTGCGGAACGATGGAATCGTAATAGATGCTGTCACCTTCTTCGAGCAGGTAGGTATTTTTGCCGTAACTGATTTCCATGGTCCCTTCCATCACCATGATGAATTCTTCGCCTTCGTGTGAGGAGAGTACAAAGTCACTGTCGTCCGTAGCGGCCACATCAATGATAAACGGCTCCATATGGCGGTCGGCTTTGGATTTGGAGAGTGAATGATACTCCATATGCTTGCGGCTGTGGATGGCATTGTTGGAGAAACTGATGCTGTTCTGCGATTCGTCCTTACGGCAGACTACGGGACCGTTCTCATCTTGGTCGTCAAGAAAAGTCCCCAAACGTACACCCAGTACACGCGCTATTTTGATGAGGGGAGCCAGTGACGGAAGGTCAATATTGTTTTCTATACGTTCAATCTGTTCGATAGCAAGTCCCGAACGCTGTGCCAGTTCTTCCATACTGATGGATTGGCTTTCACGGAGTGATTTTATTTTTTCTCCTACAATTTTGCTGGTATCCATAATGATAGTATTTTCTGTCTAAAGGTTATAATTTATAGCTGTTAAACCGCAAAAATAAGAGAAACTTTTACTTGATGCAACATTCTGAGGGAAAATATTGCTGAAATATCTCCGGTGGTCGGCTTATTTGTATAATATTCTTCTGTTCTGTTTCTCTTTCTTCCCCAAAGTTCTGTTTATAGCCGCTTCAAGTCTTGTTCCGATACGTGCTTTCCTTTGTACGCTTTGCCTGCTGCATTGAAACGATAGCTTAGGTTCAGGGAGAAGCTGCGCGAGTCCGGGTTTGCCTTTTTCGTATAGGTCAGCCGGGGACCGAACAGCATGAAGGAGCCATACCGGGAATTCCACAGGTCATTGGCTTGCAGTCCGAGCGTCAGCCTTTTGTTGAAGAATGTTTTGCGGATGCCGGCGTTTATGCCCCAATAGGAACGTTGCAGCATGGCGCCGAAGTTGCCTTCGCTCTGGTAGTCGGCATCAAGGGAGAGAATCCACTCGTCCGGAAGCTGGAGACTGTTTTGCAGAAAGAGGTAAATGCTGCCGCGGTTCATATTCTTGCTACTGCCTTGATTGGTGACTTTGAAGAACGGTTGGGCGAAGTAGATGCCGAGCTCCGGTTTCCAGATGCCGACGGTGGGTGACAGATGGGCAGAGGCGGTGAGATACTGCATCCGTTTGAAATTTCCGGTAGTGAAGATGACAACATCCGGATTGTCCTCGTATTCTTTGGTCATGAAGGCAATGGCATTGCGGCGGTATTGGTAGTTAAGTCCGAATTGTACCCACTTGTAAAGGGCCGTGAACTGCAGGTCGTGGTTGGTTTCGGGGGTGAGCAGTGGGTTTCCGCCTTCGTAGATGAAACGGTTGTTATAACTCAGTGTGCTACGTAGCTGGAAGAAGCTGGGGCGGTTGCTTTTGGCTGTATAGCTGAGATTGGCTTGGGCTTTGCCGAGAGGAAAGTCTACCGATAGGTTGGGGCACCAGTCATTGTAAGTACGACTTTGACCGGACACGTACTCTTCCTGCTCCCAATAGTCGGAGACGGCATGCTCGAAGCGCAGTCCTGCAAGAAGGCTGATTTTTCCTAATGTCAGTGAGTATTCGGCAAAGACGGCGGACTTACTTTCGTCGATTCGACTGTCTGTATCGGGAAGTATGTGCTGCCGGTTCAGGAAATTGTCATTTCGCCGGATGAAGGTGTAATCGGCACCGGTCTTCAGTTCACCTTTCCAAAGGGGATGGGTCAGAATCAACTTGGCGGCATAAAGGCGGTTGTCGGCGTGGTTGAAAGAGCTGATGTCGCGATTGCCTTCGGTCTGGCTTTCTTCTTGAGCCTCCTGGTGATTATAACTTTTTCCGTATACCAGGTCGGTGTTGAAGTTTATGTGGAGTTGCTTTATGCTGCCCTGATAGTAGGCATTCAGCTGGTGCCGGCTAGTTTGCTGCAGGTTTTGGGAGGAATGTATGGTGTGATCGGTCAATTCTTCATTTGCCCGGACGGTATATACCGAATGGTCACTGCTGTGATCATCGGGGGTACGATGAAACTCATAGGAGGCACCGAGGCTGTGTTGGGGGGTGAAGTCGTAACTGGCGCTTGCTTTTCCTCCGGCAAGCAGTCCCTTATTATATAAGTGAACCCGGTTATTTACATCCCATTGTATTTCGGACGGTATCTGGTAGCGAACCTCCTGGTGGCGTTTTCTGTTTTCATAATTGGTGTACAGCATGCCCAGTAGGGCCAGTCCTTTCTTCTGATAATTCAGATTGACTTGTCCGTAATGGCTGCTGCGTCTCCGTTGGGTGATTCCTGCACGGAAATTACCGCCAAAACTGTCTCTTTTGTTACGTACGGTGCGTATACGTACAACGGCTTTAACGGTAGCATCGTACTCTGCACCCGGGTTGGTGATGAGTTCCACTTTTTCAATATCGGCGGCAGAGAGGCGTTGCAGCTCGGAGTTGTCTTGCAGAAGGCGGTTGTCTATATAGATGACCGGTGTCCCTTTGCCAAAAACGGTATACCCCTCATCAGAGGAGCGCAGTCCGGGGATATGTTTCAATACGTCGTTGGCATCATTCAAGGATGCGAGCAGGGTTTGCCGTACGCTTGTCTCCAACTTTCCGCCCTTTAGTCGGAAAACGGGACGGGCGGCGGTGATGACGGTTTCCGCAAGTAGCACGGCATCGGTTTGCAATATCCAGTTGTGGGTACTCCCGGTGGGGCAAGGCTGGCAAAGGGTTTTGTAACCGATGGAAGAAATTTGTAGTAGATAGTTTCCGGGAGCGGGAGGGAGAAGTTCAAAACTACCGTCGCTTCGGCTACACGTTCCTTGTATGAAGGTGGAATCTTCGGAAAGGAGGGCGATGTTGGCAAACTCTATCGGTTGCTTTTCCTCTGTGAGAATTTTACCTTGGATGGAGGGTGTTTCCGGGCTGGTTTGTGCTTTTGTTGTCGTGACGCTCATTAGGAGCAGGGCAAGAATACATATTATCTGTTTCATGTTCCGGTTGTTGTTTGATTTCGGGACACGAAGGTATCCGCTTTCTGCCGGGATGGAAGAAACAAAAAGCGGATAGTTGTCTGACATTTGCCTGACAATAGACTGACAATACTTTCTTTTGTCCTTTTAAAGGGGGAAGATGATTACTTTTCTGTATCCATCTCTCCGGTGAACGAGATGGACTGTTTGTTCATGGGTTGCACATGGATACTGGTAGAACCATCGGGAAAGATGGTGAGGCGGTACTCATAATTGTCTTCATCACTACGGGTCTTGAAGTCTATTTGGATTTTGCCTTTTTTGAGTGCTCTAGTTGTGTATGCGGTGATGGATGCATTGAAATTCAGGCTCTTGCCTCCTCCATACGGAGCATTGTAGGCCACTCCAAAGTAAGGCAGGTAAGAGAAAACGGAGTCGTTTCTGATTTCCAGTGTGTAGTTGGTGGTCAGGTTACGGCTACCGCCTCTCATCGGTTGCATCCGATCTACGTTGATTTTGTATTGTTTAGCAGCAATAGCTTCTTTTACAGCACGTTCAGTGCGCGCTTTCTTTTCGTTACGGTTTTGGGCGGTTGTCGGCATTGCGACAGTTAGGCAGATTAGCCCTAATAGGATAAGTTTGTTAGTCTTCATGATTCTATAATGTTTAGGTTTTTATTTCCAGTCCGTAGGCGCGGCCACGATCTGTTGTTATTCTGAGGTTGCTGTTGTCCTCGACAATGGGCTTCAGACGCCGTATCAATGTGTAAAGCGTTTCGTCTGCATTGTCTTTTCCCGGCCATAGCGATTGGCAGATGTCGGATTTGAAAAGTAGGTGTGAGGAAGAAAGGTAGAACATCTCCATCAGTGTGTACTGCATGGGGGTGAGTTTTAGCTTTTCCTGCTGTTCGTTATAGAAGCAGGCTTCCTGGAGGGAAAGCGAAAGGTTGCCGAAGGTAATGAAGTTTTCTTGTTGCTGCCCGTTACTGGCATTAGTCTTTGTGTGCCGGTGGAAATAGAAGAAAGTGAATCCTCCCCACAGCAAGGCTACCAATAGCAATGTTGCCGGAATTGTCTGCTTGGATAAACTGAACAGCATGGCAGCTGAGCAGCGGGCATATCCTCGGAAAGAAAGCGTCAGTCCAGATGCATCGGCTGTGGTGGAGAGCCATACTAATGTGTCGCTGGCAAGACATCCGGCAGGAATTTCATTGAATACGGTGGCGGGAGCATTCTTTTTCAGTATATGCAGCGAAAGTGTGGAGACATCTTTCAATCCGGTGACGGACAATGCTTCGGTAAAGGCTCTGTGGGAACCGCTTACGGAAACGGGAGTACCCATCACTTCTTGCAACTTGGCATAGGTTTGGATGGTGTCCGCATTCAACCATAATCCCTTGTTCTGCAATACTGTGCGTTGCAGTGCCTGGTTCAGGTCAGAGACCACACGTTGTTCTGCCTGCGAATAGCTGCGATAACCAAAGCCGAATGATAGCAGTATCAATAGAAAAGTGATTGCTATCGAAAGATTTGCTGCTGATACTTTTCTTTTCATGGATACAAAATTAGGTATAAATCGGATTATAAACAAAAAAGGAAGTTTCCTTTTGGAAAACTTCCTTTTTTGATGGTTTTGCCGCAAGTAGATTACTTACGCAAGCCGAGTTCTTTGACGATAGCACGATATCTGGTGATGTCGCGGTCCTTCAGATAAGTCAGCAACGCACGGCGTTTACCTACCAACATAGTCAAAGCTCTTTCTGTACTATAATCCTTTCTGTTGAGCTTAAGGTGCTCAGTCAGACGAGCAATACGGTAGGAAAACAAAGCTATCTGAGCCTCAGCTGAGCCAGTATCAGTGTTAGACTTTCCGTATTTGCCGAAGATTTCTTGCTTTTTAGCAGCGTCTAAATACATAATGTTTAATTAAAAGTTATTATAAATATTCCCTTTCGGGGCTGCAAAGATAGGGATAAACTTTTATATCACAATGATATTCAGCAAAAAAATCATATCTATACTGCATATCTAATCCAAAATCACTAACTTTGTCGCCTGAAAATAATAGGTATTATATGCAAAAGATTAGAAACATTGCAATTATTGCCCATGTGGACCATGGGAAAACGACGCTCGTTGACAAGATGCTTTTGGCCGGAAATCTTTTCCGCAGCAACCAGAGCACAGGTGAATTAATGTTGGATAACAATGACCTGGAGCGTGAACGAGGTATAACGATTCTCTCAAAGAACGTTTCTATCAACTACAAGGACACCAAGATTAACATTATTGATACTCCGGGACACAGTGACTTCGGAGGTGAAGTGGAACGTGTATTGAATATGGCGGATGGATGCATTCTGCTTGTGGATGCTTTCGAAGGTCCTATGCCGCAGACACGGTTTGTATTGCAGAAAGCTCTGCAGATTGGTCTGAAACCTATCGTTGTTGTGAATAAGGTGGATAAGCCAAATTGTCGTCCCGAAGAAGTGTACGAGATGGTGTTCGACTTGATGTTCAGCCTGAATGCAACCGAGGACCAGCTGGATTTCCCCGTTATCTACGGTTCTGCCAAGAATAATTGGATGAGTACCGACTGGCAGCAGCCGACTGATAACATTTATCCGCTTCTGGACTGTATCTTGGAGAATATTCCTGCCCCCGAACAGTTGGAAGGTACACCGCAAATGCTGGTTACTTCGCTGGATTATTCTTCGTATACCGGGCGTATTGCTGTAGGCCGCGTGCACCGTGGTATATTGAAAGAAGGCATGAATGTGTCTTTGGCAAAGCGTGACGGGAGTATCGTGAAATCAAAAATCAAGGAATTGCATACATTCGAAGGTATGGGCCGTGTAAAGGTGCAGGAAGTGTCTTCCGGTGACATCTGTGCATTGGTAGGTATCGAAGGATTCGAAATCGGAGATACGGTCTGCGATTACGAAAATCCGGAAGCATTGCCGCCTATTGCCATTGATGAACCTACGATGAGTATGCTCTTCACCATTAATGACTCTCCGTTCTTCGGTAAGGAAGGTAAGTTTGTTACTTCCCGCCACATCCACGACCGTTTGATGAAGGAGTTGGATAAGAATCTTGCACTTCGCGTGCGCAAGAGCGAGGAAGACGGCAAGTGGATTGTTTCCGGCCGTGGCGTGCTTCATCTTTCCGTACTGATTGAGACCATGCGTCGTGAAGGGTATGAGTTGCAGGTAGGGCAACCGCAGGTAATCTTCAAGGAGATTGACGGCGTGAAATGCGAACCTATCGAAGAGCTGACCATCAATGTTCCCGAAGAATATGCCAGCAAGATGATTGATATGGTGACCCGTCGTAAAGGTGAAATGGTAAAGATGGAAAGTGCCGGCGAACGTGTAAATCTTGAGTTCGACATGCCGTCGCGCGGTATCATCGGTCTGCGTACCAACGTGTTGACCGCTTCCGCCGGAGAGGCCATCATGGCGCACCGTTTTAAGGAATATCAACCGTATAAGGGTGAGATTGAACGGCGTACCAACGGTTCTATGATTGCCATGGAGTCCGGTACGGCTTTTGCCTATGCCATTGACAAGTTGCAGGACCGCGGCAAATTCTTCATTTTCCCGCAGGAAGAGGTTTATGCAGGCCAGGTAGTGGGCGAGCATTCCCATGACAACGACTTGGTGATTAATGTAACGAAGTCCAAGAAGCTTACCAATATGCGTGCCAGTGGTTCGGATGATAAGGCACGTCTGATTCCTCCCGTACAGTTCTCTCTTGAGGAGGCACTGGAGTACATCAAGGAAGACGAATACGTGGAAGTTACTCCTAAATCAATGCGTATGCGTAAGGTTATCCTCGATGAGCTTGAGCGTAAACGCGCAAACAAGAACTGATAAACAGAAGAGTTTTAGTTGTTATATATGAAAGGAGTGCCCCGCCGAAAGGTGAGGCACTCCTTTTTATTGTCGTCATTCAAACGAAAGTCAATCGATGAATTTTACCTTTGCCGCATTACGGGGTTTGGCAGTGGGCGTTTCGTCCGGATAGCCGAAAGCGATACAGTAAAGTAGCTGATAGCCTTCCGGAATATCCAGTTTCTTCAGGTATTCGGCAGCAGCCGGAGTAGAGGTCATGAAGCGCGTGGGACCGCCCAAGCAGCAAGAACCGATTCCCATGGACCAGGCTGATAGAATCATATTCTCACCCAGCAGTCCGCAGTCAATCTGCGAAAGGTCATAAGACGGGTCATTGGCAATAAATACTACTGTAGAAGCGTTGCGAAACATGTTCTTGAATTTCGGGTCTTCGGCGGCTTTGGGATTTTCCTTCTTGTAGATTTCCGTGATGCCGTTGATGAAATCCGGGTTATCCACTACACGCACTTCCCACGATTGCTTGTTCTGTCCGTTGGGTGCATTGATACCGCAATCCAGGATAATCTGCATGGTGTCGCGATTCACGGCTTGTGGTTTGTACTGGCGGATGCTGCGGCGTGACATGATGGTTTCAATCACCGCATTCTCTTTGCTTTCATTTGCATTGGCAACTTGGGTCTCTTTCTGGACCTGGGCACCGCAACTGCAGAGCAGTAACAAACTTGCGCCTGCCAACATCAATCTGATACTTTTCATATTGCTTTATTTGAATAATGGTTTCTGCAAAACTACTAAAACTTTCGGATTATCAATGAGATAGAGATATTAAAAAAGAAAAAAGGCATCTCCCGGAGGAGATACCTTTTCCATATGTTTCTAACTTTATTGTCAGATTAGAGCTTCGGACCAGCAGCAACCAAAGCCTTACCAGCTTCGTTGCCAGTGAACTTAGCGAAGTTCTTGATGAAGCGACCAGCCAGGTCTTTTGCTTTTTCTTCCCATTGGCAAGCGCATTCGTAAGTATCGCGAGGATCAAGAATCTTCGGATCTACATTAGGCAATTCAGTAGGAACCACGAAGTCGAAGAAAGGAATAACCTTCGTCGGAGCCTTGTCGATAGAACCGTCGAGGATAGCGTCGATGATACCACGAGTATCTTTGATAGAGATACGTTTGCCGCTACCGTTCCAACCAGTGTTAACCAAGTATGCCTTAGCACCAACCTTGTTCATCTTCTTAACCAATTCTTCTGCATATTTAGTAGGATGCAAGCTCAAGAAAGCAGCACCGAAGCAAGCAGAGAATGTCGGAGTCGGTTCAGTGATGCCACGTTCTGTACCAGCCAACTTAGCAGTAAAGCCAGACAAGAAGTAGTACTGAGCTTGTTCAGGGTTCAGGATAGATACCGGAGGTAATACACCGAATGCGTCGGCAGACAAGAAAATTACCTGGTGAGCGTGAGGACCCTTGGAAACCGGCTTAACGATGTTATTGATGTGGTAGATAGGATAAGAAACACGAGTGTTTTCAGTTACGCTCTTGTCAGCGAAGTCAATCTTACCGTCAGCAGCTACTGTAACATTCTCCAACAGAGCGTCACGCTTGATGGCAGCGTAGATATCGGGTTCGCTTTCTTTATCCAGGTTGATAACCTTAGCATAGCAACCACCTTCGTAGTTGAATACACCTTCGTCATCCCATCCGTGTTCGTCGTCACCGATCAACAGACGTTTCGGGTCAGTTGACAAGGTAGTCTTACCAGTACCGGACAGACCGAAGAAGATAGCAGAGTCAGTACCTTCCATGTTAGTGTTGGCAGAGCAGTGCATAGAAGCGATACCACGCAACGGGTTCTTGTAGTTCATGATAGAGAACATACCCTTCTTCATTTCACCGCCGTACCAAGTGTTCAGGATAACCTGTTCGTTGGTCTTCAAGTTGAATACAGTAGCTGTTTCAGAGTTCAGACCCAGTTCCTTGTAGTTGTCAACTTTTGCCTTAGAAGCGTTGAATGATACGAAATCGGGTTCTCCGTAGTTAGCCAGTTCTTCAGCAGTCGGGCGGATGAACATGTTAGTTACGAAGTGAGCCTGCCATGCCACTTCCATGATGAAACGTACTTTCATACGAGTAGCGGGGTTGGCACCACAGAAGGTATCAACAACAAACAGACGCTTGCCGCTCAGCTGCTTAACAGCTTTAGCTTTCAAGTCAGCCCAAGCTTCTTCAGAGCAAGGTTTGTTGTCGTTTTTGTATTCTTCAGAAGTCCACCATACAGAATCCTTGCTGGCTTCATTCATTACGAAGAATTTATCTTTAGGAGAACGACCGGTATAGATACCTGTCATTACATTTACAGCACCCAGTTCAGTTACCTGACCTTTTTCAAAACCTTCCAAACCTGGTTTGGTTTCTTCTGCGAACAGTACATCGTAAGACGGGTTGTGGATAATTTCCTTCACGTCTTGGATACCGTACTTGCTTAAATCTAAATTTGCCATTTCTTTTAATGATTTAAAATGTTGGTATTTGGTTTATAATCTCTTTCTTTAATCTCTTTTTACCTTTGATTTACAAGGGAAAACGGGTGTAGAAAAGCTCTTTTTTTCCTGCTTTTCAGCAGGTCCCTTGTTTTTCGCCTACAAAAGTAATACTTTCTTTTTAAAGAAAAGCTCTATTAGAGAAATTTTTCTCTAATAGGAAATCTTTTATAAAACCATAACAATATCTGCTAACTGAATGTTGCAAATTGAGTGAAATTCGTTTACTTTGCAGCAAATTTTAATGTGCTAATGTGCTGATATGCCAATGTGCTAATTGCCATGCGGCATTACGTACACCACATTTGCACATTAGCATATTTGCACATTAGCACATTTATAGTTATGAAGGTTATCAACTTTGCCGAGACAAATTCTGTCTTGAACCAATACGTGGCGGAAATTCGTGATGTAGCAGTCCAGGGCGACCGTATGCGTTTCCGCCGTAATATTGAACGCATTGGAGAGATAATGGCGTATGAAATGAGTAAGGAACTGACGTATTCTGTCAAGCAGGTACAGACTCCCTTGGGGGTGGCGTCGGTCAGCACACCCGATGACGAGGTGGTGATTGCCACTGTTTTCCGTGCCGGGCTGCCCTTGCATACTGGATTCTTGAATATGTTCGACCATGCCGGGAACGCTTTTGTTTCCGCTTACCGTTATTATAAGGATAAGGAATGCCGTACGGTGGATGTACACATCGAATACATCGCTACTCCGGATTTGTCCAAGAAGACATTATTGATTGTAGACCCGATGCTTGCCACGGGAGAAAGTATGGAATTGGCCTGGAAGGCCTTCGTCACCAAGGGGATGCCGGCCAAGTTGCAGATAGCTTGTGTCATAGCCAGCCAGCAGGGCGTAGAGCATCTGGAAAAGCTGTTCCCTGGAGATGAAGTGACCTTGTGGTGTGCAGCAATCGACCCGGAGATGAACGAGCATTCCTATATCGTTCCCGGGCTGGGAGATGCCGGAGATTTGGCGTTCGGTGACAAGATATAAGGTTCATATATCTTTTCCATCAGCCTTTTCCCAAGTGCGGGCCTATAATGACCCGGTTCATAATAATTGTGGATGTCTTCCGTGTATTCGTTGATACCGGTGAAATCAAACACATTCCGTTTTCCGAAGAAGCGCTTTAGCGTCTTTACGTCGGCAGGGTTTATGTTGACCTGCAGGTAGTCGGGACTGATAATGATTTTCACATCGGTATCATGCTTCCGGCAAATCCACTTTATTTCCTGCAACAAGCTGATTTGCTTTTCCCTGAGCACTTGGGGGGCTTCCCGGTATTTCCCGTCTCTATAATTCTTCATTTTCTCTTTGGTGAATTCTCCTTTCCGGTTTTCCCAGTACTTATCTCCCTCTTCCTTTATCATTTTCTCTCTGGGATTCAGCACATCATTGGTTACCGGGTTTCGGGTGGAGCCATAGGGGTTTATAATCCCTTTCATGTAAGGGCGATAGGTATGGAACAGCTTGTAGTCCAGATAGGGGAAGAGAAAGTTCGGGTAGAAGAAGGCTTGGCAGAATTCCTTCTGAAACTTGAAGTTGCTTATTCCCGATATGGCGGGCGGCAGAATGTTGGAATGTCCGGTCAGGCAGCGGTCGTTGTGCAATGATTCCTTGTCGATAATCAGCAGCAGGTTCTTGATTGTTGCACCTGCCTTGTCCAGTGCCCTCAGCTTCAGGCAGACGGCGGCGAGGCTTTCGGCATTTCCGAATAGCCGTACGGCCCTTCCGCCGTGGAGGTATTTCTCCCATTCATGGCATTGATAAGCCATAGTGCAGGAGTTTCCCATGATATAGGAGTCGATGGGGATGGTATCCCGGTTGTTCAGATACATCTGCCACCCCACGTACCCTTCGTTTAGTACAACCGGGGTTTGGTCGTATCGTTCATAGTTCTTCAGGACCATGAAAGGGTCGTCCAGGAAATAGACTGCCAGTAGGACTATAAAAGGGATAAAAAGGATAAAGAGCTTTTTCATGAAACGTATGGCTGCGTTCCGTTCGCTGTTTTTCTTCATCATGTGTCTTTATTGTCAAAATTGTAAATATATGAAGCTGTCCGAGTTGAACTGTCCCAGTGTGAAAAGTATTATGGCGAGCAGATAATAGATACTCCATCTTACGGCTGTCGGCTGTCGTCCGAGGGCTTCCAGCAAATCATGCTTGGACATGAAATATTCGTAAACCAATATCAGTACGAGTGCGCTTCCTGCCACAATGCTGTTGTGGTCCGGCATTCCGATGTTCATTTCCTTCCAACTGTAATGTACGCCGAAGGAGAGGTGGCTGATGTAGTGGAACGCTTCGGCCATGGAACTTGCCCGGAAGAATATCAGAGATACAGCAAAAAGTAGGTAGGTCCTTACGACGGATAATGTGGCATATAAGCGGCTTCCCAATTGGGCTTTCAGTCTGCGGTGAAATGCTGTGGTCTTCATCTCGTAGAAGATGATGACACCTTGAATTAGTCCGTAGACAGCGAAGTTCCATCCGGCACCATGCCAGATACCCAGTCCCGTAAAGGTCAGCGCCAGACTTAGAAATACGCCCCATTGTCCCCATCCACGCAGGCTCGAGGACAACGGGAGGTACAGATAGTCGCGTACCCAGAATGAAAGCGACATGTGCCATCGGCGCCAGAAGTCGGCAGTGGTCTGTGCAATGAACGGCCGGTTGAAGTTTGGGCTGAGCTTGAATCCCAGCATGCGCGCTCCTCCCAATGCGATGTCGGTATATCCGGAGAAGTCGGCATACAGCTCTATCGGATATAGGAGGCATGCCATCAGCAATTGCACGCCCGAGGCTGTGTATACCGACCCGAAGACACCGTCTATGTATGGGGCGATGGAGTCAGCCAGTATCAGTTTCTTTATTAGTCCCACGACAATCAATCTCATTCCGTAGACCATGGATGTATAGTCCGTAGCTTTGCAGGACTTCAGTTGGGGGAGCATGTCACTTGCTCTTTCTATGGGACCGGAAAGGAACTTCATGAAGAAGAGCATGTATATCATGAAGTCGGGCAGGCTCTTTTCCGGTTCTTCTTCTTGCCAGTAGATTTCTGTCAGGTACGAAATGGCCTGGAAAGTATAGAAAGAGATTCCCAGTGGAAAGAGAATGTGGCAGTCTGTAAGCCGGTCGGCATACCGGAATGCCAACCAGCTTACAACCAGAAAACACACACCTGAAAAATAAATTCCCTTCATGCCGCTTTCCCGCTTGGCCTGTCCTATCCATTTGCCAAGGTAGAAGGTGGTAAGCGTGAGGATGAGGGCCGTTATCAGAAAAGCGAGGTGGTAGAAGCCTATGAAGAGGCAGCTGGCTGTCAGTAAGGTCGCTTTTCTGAATCGTGAAGGAAGCGTATGGTATAGAATGAAAGTACACGCAAACAGTACGACGAAGTTCAGGGATATGAATGACATTTCTTAGTTGGTTTTGGTTAAAATGGCATGGCAGATGTCTCCCACGTTTTTGAGTTTTACAATATCTCTGAAGGTGAAGCGTACATTGAATTTCTTCTCTATCTTGTTTATCAGTTGCATGTTGGTCAGTGAATCCCATCCTTCTATATCCTGGGCGGTGGTCTCATTGTCAAGTACGATGTTCTCTCTTTTCAGTACCTCTCGAAAGATGAGGCTCATTTCATTCAAAATAGTCTGTGTATCCATTGTCAAGTTTAAATTAGTTCTTGTATTTTCTTTCTGTCTGTTTTGCTATTGGTGTTCAGCGGAAACTGTTCCAGACAATGCATATGCTTGGGAATCATGTAGTAGGGAAGCCTGCTACACAGATATTCCTCTATCTGCTGTTTGTCGAGCTGTTTCTTCTCTACGACGAGATGCAGTTCGCACTGGTTGTCGTTGTCGTATTTGGGAATGACGACTATACGGCATTCACCGTTGAAAAAGTTTTTTGCCACATGTTCAATCTCGCTCAGCTCAATGCGAAACCCTTGTATCTTTATCTGTGAGTCTTTTCGTCCGCAATAAATGATGTCGCCGTCGGCGTCCATTTGGCAGAGGTCTCCTGTTTTGTAGTATACTTTTCCATTGGCGGTCTCTACGAGGCATTCTCCGTTTTTTTCGGGAGCATTCCAGTAGCCGCCCATCACTTGATTGCCGCTAATCCATAGTTCACCGGTTTCTCCGGTAGGCAGCGGGCGGCCGTCTGCATCCATAATCAGGGCATCGATGCCTTCGAAAGGCTTTCCGATGGCGACCATGCCGTTGTGATGCTTGCAGGAGGTGACGGGTATCCGATAGGCAGTGCAGTAGATGGTTCCCTCTGTCGGTCCGTATAGGTTTATGAAAGAGGCATTGGGGACGCATTTTCTGAAAGCACCCAACAGCTCCGCGTCAGATGCCTCGGCAGTAACCACCAGATATCTCAGTGCGGGAAGGTGTATCTCCGGAAAATAGGGACGTAGCAGCTGGAGCAGTGAAGGGGCTACGGCAGCGAAGGTCAGGTCGTATTTTTCCAGAGTTTCAATTACGTTGATGTATTTCACGCCTTCCGGAGAAACGGTGTATATGCAAGCACCCAGCGTCAGCGGATACAGAAAGGATACGATGGAAACGTCGAAAGTGAGTTCGAACATCTGCAGCATCTGGTCGTTCTCGTCCAGTTGCCAGTCGAGGCGGTGGTAGGCGGTATAGAAAGCATTCAGGTTACGGCGGGAGATGGGTACTCCTTTGGGTTCGCCTGTGCTTCCGGAGGTAAAGATGATGTAGGCATTTTCCTCTTCTGCCGTATGGAGGATGTCTTCTGCGGCATGGAACGTGGCGGAGTTCTCTGCCTGCTCTATTTCGGAGGTACATATCAGTTCCAGATTCCGGGTGTCGAGGTTCAAGACATGGATATTCTCGGTATGCAGCACGAGGCGGATGCCTGCCGAGTCGGCAATTCTGTCGTTCCTATGTTTGGGGTAGGAAGGATGGAGGATGACGTATGTCTTTCCGCAAATCAGTGCAGATAGTATGGATGCGTATGTTTCCAGTCTGTTTTCTGCGACGATACCGATAATTTTGTCTTCTCTGTCCTTGAATAGGGAGGATATTTTCTGTACGCAAGTTGCCAGCTCTCCATAAGTGCAGGCAGTGTCTTCGATGACGAATGCCGGTCGGTCGGCATATTTGCCGAAGGCTTTCATGATGTCGCCAATCAAGTCATTTGGATACTTTTTCATTTAGTCCGTTATGTTATAGTTCAGTTTTTGCGGAAGCGATGTTTGTCCGTCGTTCATTAAAGACAGTGGTTTCCCGCAATCTCCCTACCGGGAAATCCTTAAGATTTCTAAAAAAGGAGGGATACTGTTCGGAATAAAAGAAACAGAGGGGGCAAATACATACTCACCACAGGATAACACGGATTAACACTGCTAAAAGCTCTTTATTATCAGAACCCCTAAGGCAATCTGTGTTAATCCGTGTTATTCTGTGGTGAGTATGATATACTCTTCGGGTAAAATGGGTTTGCGAACAAAGTCCTTATTTTGCCCAGAACAGTTTGTGGTAGTAAGTGTCTTCGGCTGACACCTCTTTATAGTAGGGATTGTAGTTGACTTCCGTATTCGGGTATCTCCAGCGGTTCGGCACATTTGTGATGGTACCGGCCACTTCGGGGAAGACCAGGCCGGACGGATAACCGGTACGTCGGATGTCACTCCATGCCTCGCGACTGGCCAGGAAACCGAAATGCAGCCACTTTTGGGTAATGATAGCATCCAGCTTGTCTGCATATTCCGTGCTGTTCCATTTGGCAGCAGCGAAAGAGGCTGTTTCTTCGGCAGTGGGGGCATCATACCGGCGTGCGTTTTCACCCGTACTTACCGAATCGTAATAGTAGTAAAGCGTGATGGACTGGCTGACAGCCTTTTTGAACTCTTCTTCCGCTTTCGCTTCATTCTTTGCCACTCCATACCCCATTTCATAGGCTTCCGCTTTCAGGAAATGGATTTCGGGTGAAGACATTATCAGCATGTCGAATTTATCGTTTTCCCAAAAGAAACCTTTCTGCGTGATTTGTGAGAAACCGGTGTTGCTGGTATTGACTTCGTCTTGTGCCTGCGAGTTGTAATATTCCGTCAGCTCATCCGCCACGGTGAGGTCTGTGCCCAGATAACGGTGCTCGTCCAATTGACCGGTGTTTTGGTTGGTAATCTTCACGGGATTGAAGTTGAGCAGGATGCGCGGGTCGTCTTCTCCTTTCACATAAACGCCGCTCAGTGGGTCATTGCTGGTCATATCATAGTTGCCATGGCCCAGCATGCGGTCGATGATGGCGCCCGAAGCGAGTCGGTTGGTTACCCAGTCACCCAGTCCGTGGCCTGCGGTGAAGTTCAGTTGCCCAGACTTCTGGTTGACAATGAGAATGTTGTTTTCTTGTTCCTCTATCAACGGATAGGCCGACGGATTTTCCAGGATTTCCTTGATGGCGGTACGGCCTTCTGTCTGCAAGTCTCCCTGCGCGGCTACGCGCATGGCAAGGCGTAGGCGCAAGGAGTTTGCATAACGTTCCCATTTGTCCATGTCCCCGTTGTTGATAAAGTCTTGCGTATTGAAGTTCCTCGGTGTGGGGATGGAGCGGAACCGCGGAGCAATTTCTTTGAGCTCGTCAAGAATGGTTTTATAAATATCCTCGGCCTTGTCATAGTGAGCATACGATTTACCTACATCGTTGGTAAGCGGCAGCGTACAAGCTTCCGAGAAAGGCATATCCCCGAAAACGTCCACTGTAGCGGCAAAGAAATCGTACAACTGTACTTTGGCGGCAAGATAGAATGCCTCGTCCTGGGCTTGTTCTGCCGCGCTTTCTTCCTCGTAGAGAGATTCCAGCTTGCGGAACTGGGCCAGTGCCGAATACACATTGTCCCACTGTCCGTCAATGGCGGGTATATAGCCGGGGGTATACATATCCGTAGTGTTGGAGTAGCCGAAGGTTTGTGCATACTTGCCCGTAAACTGTGAATCGAATCCGAAGAACCGGTTGTATTCGTAAACATCATAGTCCTTTACTTTTTGGAAGACTCCTACCATCAGATTACTGATGGTGACTTGGGTTACTTTGGAGGGGTCTTCGTATTTGCTGTCGAAGTCATAATCCGTACAGCCTGATGTTGTCAAGAGGAATGCTCCCAATGAAACAAGAGATAATATCTTTGTCTTTTTCATACTCTTTTTTGTTTTTTGGATGGTTGTTTTGTCAGAAACTTGCACGCAATGAAACACCGAAACTGCGGGTAGCTGTGGTAGAACTTCCCACGGTAGCCTGGTTGGCCCAGGATGTTCCGACGGACGACTCCGCATCGTAGTTTTTCAGTGCTTTGTAGAAGTAGAAGAGATTACGTCCGAAGACCGACACACTCAGCCGGCCCAGTCCTAGTTTGGAAATCATCTTTTCGGGAAATTGGTAGCCGATGGTCAATTCACGCAGTTTGACATAAGAATTGTCGAATACCGAATGGCGGTATGTCAGCTGTTCGGCCTCCGTTCCCCAATTATAGGTGGTGTTGTAGTAATAGCCTGCCGGAATGATACGTGTGTTTCTTTCGCCAGTGGAGGCCACTACACCCGGAAGGATGATGCCGTCGTGGTAGATTATCTCTCCGTTGGGGCCGGCACCCGTGGAAGGGTCTACTTGTACCGGAATTCCGCTGGAATTGTTGTCGCCCGGATAGTAATAGGATAGTCCGCCGTGTTCCGTATCACGGTACTTCAGGGATTCGGGTGTCAGACCCACTGCGGTGGCATATTGGTTCATTTCGTTGATGACATCTCCTCCGATACGGAAGTCGATACTGAAATCGAGGAATACATTCTTGTAGGAGAAAGAGTTGAATAGACCTCCTACGCCTGCCGGATTGATGTTGCCGACTTTCTGCAATTCGGTTTGGTTGAGGTAAAGACCTTTATCGGAAACGAGGTACTCACCGTTTTCGTTCACCTGGGGAACTTGCGCATAGATGTCACCCATTGGCTGGCCTTCCACAGCTTGTATTTTTATTCCACTGCCTCCGGAGTTGAGTATTTCCAGATAGGGCACTCCATCGGCCAGTTTCACCACTTTGTTCTTATATACACCATAGTTGGCTGTCAGGTCCCAGCGGAAATCTCTGGTCAGTATGGGAGTGGCACTGATTGATATATCCCAGCCGTGGTTGGCTACCTCGCCCACATTCATCAACACATTCTTTACGCCTGATGTGGAAGGTTGCGGCGTGGAGAGTATCTGGTCCTTTACACGGTTGTTGTAGTAGGATACATCTATACCCAACCGGTTGTTTAAGAACTTGCTTTCCAGACCTATCTCGTATTCGTACTTCTTTTCCGGATGGATATCTGCATTTCCCCATGAAGAGGGAATGGTGTTCCAAGTGAATCCGTTGTCCGAACCTTGCTCGTAGACGATATTGGCGGTATAGGTTTCAGGAGCATTTCCTACGATACCGTATGAGAGGCGCAGTTTTCCATAGTTCCACCATGACGGCATGTGAAAGGCTTGGGTGAAGAGGAAACTCAGATTGGTGGAAGGATAGAAAAAACTCTGGTCTTTTAGGGTAGACGAGCGTTCCTGGCGTCCGGTCAGTTCAAGGAATAGATAGTTGTCCCATCCCAGGCTCAGTGTACCCATATAGCCGGTTTTCAGTAGTTCCATACGTTGCAGGGTACTGCTTGGCGTGTAGCGGCTGGCATTGAGGTCGAACCAGTTTTCCGTGACAAGCCCGCCATTGGTGGAAACCCTGATATTGTTCATATTTTCGTAGCGTCCGGTCCAGCCTACGGTGGCGGCAATGTCGAAGCGGTTGATATTATAGTTGAAATTCAACATAACATCTCCATAAACGATGTCGTAACGGCGGTTGATGGACTGGAAGCTACCGTTGGGGTCGTATAGGGAATTGGGTTGTTCGCTTTCATATTTCAGTGTTTGCTTCACATCTGTGATATCAGTTGAAACCTGGGCACGTAGACTCAGCCAGTTGGTTATCTGCCAGGTGGGGCGAATCATACCGATGAGCCGGTTCTCTGTCTCGTCGCTATGGTGATGGTACATATTCCACAGCATGTTGTTCACTCCGGTGGCGTAACTGGGGTCGTAGGCCCATGATTCCTCAGGAGTCAGCGTGGCGTTTCCTCCGACAAAGGTATTACGGTATCCCAGACTGGTGACGTAGCTTTGTTTCAGATAGGGAATGTCCAGGAAGGTGGAGAACATGTTGCCGAAACCGCTGTATAGGTTGAGCGAGGTTTGCGGACGGTCTTCTACATTCTGTACGATGTAGTTAAGGGAGTATTCCAGTTTCAGCGGTTTCGCCAGTTGATACGAACCGGTCAGCTTGAAGTTGTGTTTAGTGAAGCTTCCGGTCAGGGCATTGGGGATCTCGTCCATGAATGTGTAGGAAAAGCGGTTGCTGGTGGTTTCCGTCCCTTGTGAGATGGCGAGATTGTAAGTCTGGGTCCAGCCGGTGCGAAACAACTCTTTCCACGGGTTGTCGGTCAATGCCTGGTAGGGGCGCATCTTCCCGTCCCAGTAAAGTACCTCGCTGCCGTCGTATTTCGGGCCGAAGGACAAGGTGGTGGAACGGAGGCTTTTGTAGCTTTGTCCGTTTAGGGTTCTCTGATAGAAGCCTCCCGTCTGTTTCTCATAATCGCTGTATGCGGTGTTGTAGGTTCCCGGCCCGTATACGGTCTGTACTTTTGGCAGATAAGCCGGTAAGTTTGCCATGACTTGGGCATTGAAGTCCACCGTCAGCTTGCCGCTTTTGGCGCGCTTGCTGGTGATGACTACCGCACCGTTTGCAGCCTCCGAGCCGTAGAGAGCTGTGGCGGAAGCTCCTTTCAGAATACTGAGGCTCTCGATGTCCTCTGGGTTGATGTCTACCAGACCATTGGAACGGATTTGTCCGTCGTTGCCGAATTCGGCGAAGTCCGTGCTTTTGCCCGTGCCGCCGTTGCGGATGGGTACACCGTCCAGAATGATGAGTGGCTGGTTATTTCCAGTGATGGAGGTCAGGCCGCGTACGTTGATGGAGACAGCTCCGGCAGAACCGCCTTGTGTCTGTGTGATGCGGACTCCCGGTGCTTTACCGTACATGGCAGAGGCAAAATTGGGTGCTCCTGCCTTTACCAATTCGTCTGCACTGATGGTACTGATGGCATAACCGACACGTTTCGTGTCTTTTTTGATGCCCATTGCCGTTACTACGACTTCTTTCAGTTGCTGGGTATCTTCGCTGAGTGTAATCTTCAGGTCGCCTTGCTTTTTTCGTTTTGCCAGGTTTATCTCCCGGGTGGCATAGCCCATGTAAGCGATAGAGAGTGTTGCATCTGCAGGAACGGTCAGTGTGAAGTTGCCGTCCACATCGGTAATGACGCCGTTGTTGGTACCTTTCTGTATGACGCTGGCACCGATAAGCGGTTCTCCTGTTACATCTCTCACAATGCCTTTAATGGTTCGGTTTTCTTGTGCGAAGGCTGTTCCGGTGAAAAGAAATGCTAATAACCAACTTGCAATAATCAAACTTTTTTGGAAGTGCGACGCTGAATGTGGAATGTCACACCGTTTTCTCATCCTGATTTTCATACTACTGAAAAATAATTGATTTATCTTATTATAAATGTTACGTCCTTTCGGTGGATATTTTAGCAAGAGGTATGCCAAACGAAAGGCAGACTATCCTTTTAAGGATGAATAATGTTGATAATCAATTGCTTATTTTCTATCGGGAAAAAGGGAAGTTCGGGTGTTTGTGGTGTGGAGATGTGGAAAAAATCCACAGTAGGTATTCCACAATTTCCCTCTCTTTCCTTGAAGTCTTGTTGTCGACCCTTATTGGTAGCCTTGTTCATCGGAGGTATGCTCTATCACTGCAATAAAATCTGGTACAGTTGCAGTGGTTGCATTTTCTTTTCAGGGTGGGAGTGTTTTTGACCTTTATCCGGGAAGGATTACTCGAACGAAAGAGCTATCAGCCTGCAGTTTGTGAGACTGATATTAAGCCAGTATAAGTCTGAGAATTACTTTCAAAATGTGACTACTATGGTTACTGTGGCAAATATAGTTATTCTTGATGGAAGAACTGATGTTTGGCGTAATAAGTATCTATGTTTGTGAGAGAAAGGATAGGGAGGAGGTACTCTTACTTTTAGGAAATTAATATCATGTTTGCACCTTATTTGTTTCGTGCAAACATGATATTAATAAATCTTAGTGGTTTATTTTACTTCCCACGTATCATTCGTCATCAATAATTCCTCGAAGTTGTGATACTTCTTCTTGGCAGACACCTCTTCGATTTGTTCATGAACGGCATCGTCGTAAGTAGGAGCTTCCACATCGCGGATAACACCGAGTGCAATCGGGAAGTCGGGACCTTCCATCAGGGCAAGCTTCAGTTGCAGGGTGTTGTCCATGCAGTGGGCATCGTGGATGAGGATATCCTTCTCTGTAATGCCGTTCTCACCGAGTTTCACGACTTTCAGACCAAAGCCTTCCTGCATCAGTCCGTATTCGTTGTTCTCGCCGAAGAGCATCGGTTCGCCGTGTTTTAAGTAGATGGCATTCTTGGCGCGGTCTTCCTTTTTGGCCACGGAGTCATGCGTACCGTTATTAAAGATAACGCAGTTCTGCAGAATCTCGCAAACGGATGCGCCCTTGTGGGCCATAGCTGCCTTCAATACTTCTACGGTCCCCGGAGCATCGGTAGCTACCGCGCGGGCAAAGAAACGGCCGCGGGCACCGAAGCAAAGCTCTGCCGGATGGAATGGATCTTCTACCGTACCGTAGGGAGACGACTTGCTGACGAAACCACGTGGAGAGGTCGGAGAATATTGACCTTTGGTCAGACCGTAGATGCGGTTGTTCAGCAGAATCATGTTTAGGTCGATGTTACGGCGTACGGCGTGGATGAAGTGATTACCGCCGATGGCCAGACCGTCACCGTCGCCGGAGATTTGCCATACCGTCAGGTTGGGATTGGCAACCTTGGCACCTGTAGAGATGGCAGCAGCACGTCCGTGGATGGTCTGCATCGCATACGTATTCATGTAATAGGGCAGACGGCTGGAGCAGCCGATACCTGAGATGACGGCATTCTCCCAAGGAGCTTTGCCAATTTCTGCCATTGCTTTGTGCAGTGAAGCCAGAAAGAAGTGGTCACCACAACCCGGACACCAACGGGGTTGTCCTTTTTTATAGTCTTTTGCTGTATATTCGCACATAATCTTTTTTAATTGATAGTTGATAATTGATAGTTGATAATTGGTGGCTGGTCATTGATAATCCGCATATTACGCATGGTTATTATCAATTGTCAACTGTCAATTATCAATTAATTTATTGAACGCTGCGACCAGCTCGGCAACGACGAACGGTTGTCCTTTGACTTCGTTGAACTGGTACGGGGTGAAGTTGTCTATCTTCATACGTAGATAACCTGCAAATTGTCCGAGATTCTGTTCGGCAACTACCACCTTCTTGTACTTCTTCAGAACGGTTTCCGTGTTCTTGGGGAGCGGATTCAGATAAGTGAAGTGGGCGAGGGCAACCTTCTTGCCTGCCTTGTTCATCTCTTCCATGGCCGAATACAAGTGGCCGTATGTGCCGCCGAAACCGACAATCAGCAAATCGGCATCGTCTGCACAGCCTTGCACTTCTACATCAGGTACGGGGATTTTGGCAACCTTCTCGGCACGCAGGTGGCACATCAAGTCATGGTTTTCGGGATCGGTGGAGATGGCACCGGTATTGCTGTCTTTCTCCAGACCGCCGAGGATGTGCATATAACCTTCTTGTCCGGGGATGGCCCAATAGCGGACACCTGTTTCGGGATTGCGTTTGTACGGAGTATAGTTGTCCTTCATTTCGGAAGTCACGTAGGGAGGGGTGATGGCGGGATAGTCTGCCAGTTTGGGCAGCTTCCAGGCGCCGGAGCCATTGGCTACAAAGCCGTCGGTCAGCAATACGACCGGGGTCATATGCTCCAGTGCAATTTTGCTTGCCATGTAGGCTGCGTCGAAACAGCTTGTGGGTGAAGAGGCGGCAATGACGGGCATTGGGCTTTCACCGTTGCGGCCGAACAATGCCTGCAACAAGTCTGTCTGCTCTGACTTGGTGGGCAGACCGGTAGAAGGACCGCCACGTTGCACGTCGAGCACAACCAGCGGAAGTTCTGTAATGACTGCCAGGTTCATAGCTTCCGATTTCAGGCAGACACCGGGACCGGAAGTGGAGGTCACAGCCAGCGCACCTGCAAAAGCGGCGCCGATAGAAGTGGCGCAACCGGAAATCTCGTCTTCGCATTGCACGGTCATCACGCCCAGAGACTTGTGCTTGGAGAGTTCGTGCAGTACATCGGTTGCCGGAGTAATGGGATAGGAGCCGAGGAATAGCTTCAAGCCAGCCTTTTCAGCTGCGGCGATGAAACCGTAAGCAGTCGCTTTGTTCCCCGTGATATCCATGTATCTGCCGGGAACGGTAGTCTTACTTTCAATCTTATATGTATGGGCTACGGAAGCATGGGTGTTGTGTCCGTAGTCATATCCTGCATGGATGACCTTGATGTTTGCCCCGGCAATTTCGGGCTTTTTGGCGAATTTCTCGCGGATGAAATCTTCGGCTATCTTCAAGTCGCGGTTGAACAGCCAGCATACCAGGCCTACTGCAAACATATTGCGGCATTTCAGCATGGACTTGTTGTCCATTCCGGTGTCGGCAAGGCAGTCTTTCACCATCTTCGAGATGGGGGCGGCGATGACATCCTGCTTAATACCCATTTCCTCTATCGGATTATCGGTCTTGAAAGCGGCCTTTTCCAAATCTGACTTCTGGAAAGCATCTGTATCGATGATGATGCAAGCAGTGGATTTAGCAAACTTATATTGGGTTTTCAGTGCGGCGGCGTTCATCGCTACCAATACGTCGCATTTGTCACCCGGGGTATAGACTTTCTCTGCACCGATATGTACCTGAAAACCGGAAACACCGGTAAGTGAGCCTTGCGGGGCGCGGATATCTGCCGGATAGTCGGGGAATGTACTGATATCATTGCCCACGGTAGCCGAAACTGTTGAAAAGATGTTGCCGGCGAGCTGCATACCATCGCCGGAGTCTCCGGAGAAGCGGACTACCACTTGCTCCAGTTCTTTGACCATCATGTCGTTTGCCATAACTTACGAATTATTATATGTATTATATAAGGAAACTTATACTTATTTTGTTCAAAGACAAATTTCGTAAAGTTAATCGGATTAACAAAACTTTTTTCGGAAAATCGACAGAATACATTATCTTTGCATCCGCAATCTACTGCAATATGCAGAATCTATGCAAAAGCCCTTGTAGTTCAACGGATAGAACAAGCGTTTCCTAAACGTTAAATAGCAGTTCGATTCTGCTCAGGGGTACAAAATAACAGATTTAGATAGTGTGGAGTTTCCGCAGAATCCGCAAAATAAGGCTACTTTTGCAGTAAGATGTTCTACAAATAAAGATATGGCTACATTTAAAGCGGAGGTTTTTTCGGTCCAATTCATCATCCATTACTGTCCGGTAAAAAATGAGCGAATAGCCTATAGCTATCCGCTCAGAAGTTATCTTGGTATTTTTTTCATTCGAACGTATTGAGATTTTGATAAAACATAAATAAGTTTTTATTCTGCTATAACTAACTCCTGCGAATGTTCTACTTCCACGCATTGACCTTTCCATTCAAGGGTAGCGTGGACTCCTTCCGGAAGCACAATCCGGGCATGCAAGGTTTGGCCCGTCTTTAGGTATGCTACAGAGATGCTACCCAACGGATGGGGTATGGAGCCTGATGCCTCCGACAGGTGACCAAGAGCAGGAGTCAGACGAACTTTGGCAAACCCCGGAGCGGCAGAGTGAATGCCCAACAACATACGATAGAACTCGATATTGAGATGGGCACTCCAGGCATGACAGTCGGAGCGCGACGGTTCGGGATTTTCTGCCCAGGTGGTGAGCCCGATGGCAAGCTGGTCTCGCCAGGGCTGCAGGGTATCGAGCAAGCGGTTGGCCATGCCGACCTTATCCATGGCTTGCTGTACGAAATAGCGGAAATAGAAAGTGGCTTGGATGAGTGTAGTATCATCAAGCATCTTGCGGCACACCTCTTGCGCTTCGTGTTCTTCAAGCACCTCAGCCAGTATGGCCAGGGCATTGACGTGTTGTGAATAAACATCGTGTTCAGGAGTATCGGCCAACAATCCGCGCGCGCTGTTCCAGTATTTGACTTTGATGGCGGCGGTTATCTGACGAGCTAAATCATGGTAATAATTTCCCAAAACTTCTAAGCCGAAAGCCTTTTCCATAGCGGCCTGTTCGCGCAGTGCCATAACAAACACCAGATTTTGATAGGCCGAGCTGCCGTCTTGACCGTAGTTGGGTTCTCCATAGTCGAAACCCATGGCCCAATCGGCAAAGAACCAATGGGGCATACGCGCCAGACTCTTGTCGGTCCGCAAGTATTCCTCGTAGCAGCCTATGATGTGACGAGCGGCGGGCAGGTATTGACGGAGCCACTGATGTCCGTCGCGCATCATCCAGTAGTCGTAGAGCATACCTATCCAACTGAGCGAATAGGAGGATATCATCTGTGGCGAGGCCGAAGGGTAACGGCTTTGTGTCAGCCCGTCGGCGGTCATCGACATGCGTCCCTGCTCGATGGCGTGCCGGGGCAGGAGTGTGTCGCGGGTGTTGTACAGGGTGAGCATGGCCTGAATCCGGGCGTCGCCAAAATATTGAAGCTGTTCGTAATAGGGGCAGTCCATATAGGTTTCGTTGGCACAGAGGCGGGCGGTGCGCCAGCCTATCTTCTCCATTTGCTCCAGTTCCCGACCTGCGCGCAGGTGACTCTCCTTCTTTAGCGGATAGGCCGTGAAGGTGGCTCCCAGGCATTCGATAGTTAATGCTTCGTCGGCTGTTTCCACCGTCAGTTCCAGATAACGCCAGGTACGCCACCAAAGTGTAGTCGTCTGCCGATGCGTACCCCCATCCATCAGGAACTGGTCTTTCACTCCCATCATAACTTTGCCTGTTGTCTCATCGCGATGTGGTTTGGTGGCATGCCAGATGTCGGGCATATCGGGATTGAACAGTGCCTCGGCGTAACATACTTCCACACTAGCCCCCTTGCCGCCTGAAGTGGTCAGGTGGAGATAGGCATTGGTGAGCGAGTCGCGATCAATCAATACCGACGTTCTTGTATGTGGAGCAACGGTCAGTGGCAAGTTGATATCGCCTGCCGACACCTCGCGCATCTCCATTTGTGGTATGGAGCGAGGCACAAGGAGGCGGCCTCCACGGTCGCGTGTACCCTTGTCGGCTGCCGCATCCAGGTTCCGGGCTTGCTTCCAATCGAATCCGGGGGCTTCTTGCTCTGTTTGCCATCCCCAGGGGTAGTTGTTGGCGTCAAACCGCTCACCGCGGTCGGCCGCATAGTAGCCGGGCACTACAAAGTCGTCGAGCGATGAATAGGATTCGCCCGTCAGCACCTGCCAATTCCAATCGGTGTTGAACACCGGGTCTGCTCCGTCGGCACATACCAATAGGGCAATCTCGTTGGTTCCCATTTGTGCCATCGGACGCTTCTCTCCATAGTTCCATACTACGGCTGCCAGGGTGTTTTTCCCTTGGCGAAGGTAGGGTGCGATATCCACCGTTTCGTAATTCCAGTTGCTGAGATCGCTGCGCGCCGGTCCCAGAGAAACAAGTACTCCATTGACAAAGAGTTTATACCTATTGTCTGCCGATACGCGTATCAGGTGCGCGTCGGGCACCGTGTTTAACTGCGCGCTTTTACGGAAATAGGCGACACGCAGATCCGCGCCCGATTTTTCTGCGTGGCAACCAATCCATACAGCCGGCCATACAGACGCGTCGCAGGATAGTGCCAGGCAAAGAGAAAATAAAACGAAAACACTCTTCTTCATATTCATCAGTTATCAGGTATATTTTCTTCTTCCCAGGTATAGTCTTCCGTGCAGTGGATGTTCACCGACTGGTCTCCGCAGGCGATATTGAATTCGCCAGCCTCGAGTGTCCACTTCTTGCCGGTTCCCATAAAGGCGAGGTCGCTTGCCTTGATGCGGAAAGTTACTGTTTTGCTTTCATCCGGGGCGAGTACAATCTTCTCGAACCCGCGCAGGCGGCGATTGTCGGGCATGAGCGAAGCATAGAGATCGGAAGCATAGAGCATTACTGTTTCCTTGCCCGCCATGGCGCCTGTGTTTTTTACATCGACTGTGAAAGTGAGCACATCGTCTTTCGTGAAACTATTCTTATCGGCACGGAGGTTGCTGTAGGTATAGGTGGTATAGCTCATACCGGCTCCAAACCACCACTGTTCGTAGGTCTTGGCATTATAGTCGTATACACCGCTGATGGTCTCGCGCACTTCGCTCGCCTTATAGTCGTAGTTGACCATTGCATTCGGCTGAGCGCTGTAGGTATATGGCAGACGGCCGGAGAAGTTTTCATTGCCCGCTAAGAGTTCGGCCAGCGCATCTCCTCCATAATTGCCAGGCAGCATGGTGTGTACTACGGCCTTTGCCAAAGGTTCGATGTCGCTGATGGCGCGTCCGCGCGACTCGTTCAGCACCAGGATGATGGGCTTGCCCGTAGCAGCCAGTGCCTTCACCAGATTTTTCTGATTGGTACTGAGATTGATATCGGCAATGTTGCCCCGGGTCTCGGCGTAGGTATTCTCTCCGATGCACACTATCACATAGTCGTTGTCGGCAGCAGCAGCCACGGCATCGCCGATATTATCGGCATGATCCATTGCCCAGCGTTTCGAGTCGTAACTCACGCCCTCTACCAATGTCACATGATTGCTTCCGAACTTGTTTCGCAGGGCTTCATAGATGGTATTGAAATGCCCGGTAAATTCCTCGCGGTCGGCACCGTCGCCCTGCCAGGTATAGCTCCAGCCGCCGTTGAGTGTACGCATGCTGTTGGCATTAGGTCCACATACCAGCAGTCGGGTGCCTTGCTTTATGGGCAATAAGCGACTTTGGCTGTCTACAGAGTCGTTCTTCAATAAAACGATGGATTCCAATGCGGCCTGCCGGCTGTATGCTGCAAACTCCTCACTACCGAATTTGGGATAATCTTTAGCAAAGGTGTTAGGCTGTTCGAAAAGTCCCACCCGGTGTTTCAGGCGCAGGATGCGTCGCACGGCATCGTCAATGCGTTCCATGCTGACGCCACCCTCTTCTACCAGTTCTTTGAGTAAGCCGTTGTAAGTGAATTGCGAGGGAACCATCATCATATCTACACCGGCATTGATGGCTAGCCGGATTGCCTCCTTGGCAGTAGGGACCACGCGGTCGCTGGTAACGGCTCCATCGATGTCTCCCCAGTCGGTTACCACCATTCCGTCCCAGCCAAGCCCTTCCTTGAGCCAGTCGGTGATAAATTCCCGGTTGACCGTGCCCTTCACTCCATTTACGTTGGAACTGTTGGTCATGATGCTTAAGGCTCCTTCCCGGATTCCCCGCAGAAAGGGCGCAAACTGCTTCTCGCGCAGTTCCTCGTAGCTCAATCTGGCCGGTGAACGATCCAGTCCGTTGTATGGTGCTCCGTAGGCAAAGTAATGCTTTAGGCAGCCTGCCACGTGGTATGCATCGATATGGTTAGGATTATCACCTTGCATGCCGCGAAGAGCGGCTGCCCCCATCTCGCTGGAGAGGAATACATCTTCGCCAAATGATTCATACTGCCGACTCCAGGCTTGCATTCTGCCGAGGTCGATACACGGGCCGTAAATCCAGGGTACATTACAGGCACGAGTCTCGTAGGCCACTATTTCGCCCATCTTATATACAAGGTCGCGGTTGAAAGTGGCCGCCATGTTGATGGCACCCGGGAAAAGCGTACCACCGGCGGAGTAGGTGGTGCCATGCATCTGGTCGAGACCATACACGGTGGGGATACCGAGATGTTTTATTGACACATTCTGAATGGTCTTTACCACCTGATTCCACATAGCAGGGGTCTGGGCGGTAGTTTGTGGCGCATTGAGAATGGAGCCGACTTTATATTTGCCCACTACGGAATCGAGCGCCGCCTCATCCAACCGGAAGGGAAGCTTCGACTGGATATCGTTGGACACCCAGTAGAGCCTCATTAGCTTTTCCCTGTTTTGCTTATCTTCGGGCGTTGTCAGTGCCAACTGGGCTGCATTGTGCTGCTTGTCGAGCCCAAAGCGGCGTAAGGTGTCGGCAAGTTCCTGCTCCGACATCCGGGCAAGCTTCTCCACGACGTAACGCGGGTCTCGATAGGTAATCATGCCTATCTCCAGTTCCACCATCTGCCCGATTTTCTCATCGAGGCTCATCTGCTCCAACAGTTTCTCTATCTTGGCTTCTATGGCGGCATCACGTGGCAACATGGGCGGTTGTTGCGCCACAGTGCTCCCGTAAGCCAGCAAGAAAAGTAGGCTAAATAAATATCTCATAGGAATAAATAATCTTTTATAATTAGAAATTGGTCAGCGCCTGAATACTTTCCTGATTCCATTTCTTTGTTTGGAGATCATAGAGGCCGAACAGCCCGCGGTATGCCCAGATGTGGCTGCTGAATCCGCGCAATTGGAACTGCTCTTGCATGAAGGAGAAGTAGCGGTTCATCGATTGCTGGTCGGCTTTGAGGCAGACACCGTATTCGCCGATGTTGAGCGGACGACTGCTCTGTTCGCTCCAGCGTTGGCAGAAGTCGAGGTCGCGAATAATGGGCGCCTTCTCATTTTCGGTTCCGTGCCACTCTACCTGATGTCCTACCATCGCACTCGGCACATACTCCAGATTCTGATGGGTGAAGGTATGAGGCAGGTAGTAGTGACCCTGAACGATGATATTCCATTCGTTTTCCGGGAATTTTAGTTCGCCCAGTGTCCAGGTCTGTCCCAGATTGGGAGTGCCTATAATCAGTGTACGGCCCGGGTTGGTCCGGCGGATGATGGCAATGAGTTCGGCATGCAGCTTGTTCAAACCATCGGCTCCAAGGCGCATGTTGGGTTCGTTTAGCAAGTCGAAGAAGAGCATGTCGTTGGGGTAATCCTTGTAATGCTCGGCAATCTGTGTCCAGAGCGACTTAATTCGGTCGAGGTTCTGTTCCCATGTGAGGTCAGGGTCGTCTTCGCCCATATTGATGGCCGGGTAGTAGTGTTGGTCGATGGAGACAGCGAGGTTGTTTTTCAAACACTGCTCAATGGTCCAGTCCATCTTTTGGAAGAAGTCCGCATCGATGGTATAGGGAGCCTCTTTGGCGCAGTGCTTCACCCAAGTCGTCGGGATACGTACGCTTTGGAATCCGGCTTCGGCAATGCCCTGGAAATCAGCTTCGGTCATGGGGGCATCGTTACCATCTACGGGGTTGGCATCCACATATCCATTCATGTTGAGCCCTCTACCCAGACGCTTGTTCCGTTCGAAGGGAATAGCCGCCTCTGCCGGAGCCTCTACCTTGGTGTCGAGCACGGAGATTACCTTGGTGGGATCCCGATAAAGATCCAGCATCAGATTTCCATGTGTCGAATTGGCATCTTCATACTTCTGCGGACGGGGAGCATACTGTTCCGGACCGAACACGATACCAATCTGCAGATGGTCTGCGCCATCGAAGAGGGCGATACCGCGATTCTCCATACCCATCTTAAGGTCGAAATGATAGCCATCGGCCTGGGGGGAAACTACATAGCCCACGGTCATGTTGGCAGCGGAGTTGGCCTCGCTGCTGATGGTGATGGTGCTGTCTTCGTTGAAGTGGACTACGCTGCGACAACCGTACTGCGAGGCATACCAAGTGCCGGTAAACGATGGTTTTTGGGTTTTGCCGGTGGTGCAGCCAACCAGCAACGCTACCGAGAGGAGTAAGAAAAGTATTTTTTTCATGATTATATTTTTTCAGTGTTAATTTTCAATTTACAGTCAGTTTTGCTTTGTTTACATGCTGACTATCATGTCCAATCATTATCTCGAAGTCGCCTGGCTCAACGGTCAGTTGCAACGCATGGTTGTAGTACTCCAGTTGCTTGCGGCCAATCTCAAACGATACGGTCTTGCTCTCGCCGGCTTTGAGACTGATTTTCTCGAAACCTTTCAGCTCCTTCACCGGGCGTGAACTGGTGGCATAGATGTCCCTTACATAGAGTTGTACCACCTCCTTGCCATCCCGTTTGCCGGTGTTGGTCACCGTCACCGATGCCTTCACCTGACCGTCGGCAGTCATCTCATTGTTTGATAGTGTGACGTCGCTGTATTCGAAGGTCGTGTAGCTCAATCCGTGCCCAAAAGCATAGAGTGGCCCGTGGATGCAGTCGAGATAGTTGCTGTTGAAGCGAGAATAGGCTGCACCATCCTGATGCGGACGTCCCGTGTTCTTGTGGTTGTAGTAGATAGGGCACTGACCCACGTTGCGCGGGAAAGAGGTGGACAGACGGGCACTCGGATTGACATCGCCAAAGACCACATCGGCCATGGCACGACCTGCCTGGTCGCCCAACGACCATGTATAAAGTATGGCATCGGCCAGCGGTTCGGTCTCGGTGAGCGCCAGCGGTCGGCCGGCGGTCAAGATGAGAATTACCGGCTTGCCGGTAGCCTTCAGCGCTTTGAGAAGTTCTACCTGCGGGAGCCCCAGGGTAATGTCGGAACGTGACACGCCTTCGCCGTTCATGTTGTTCAGCTCACCCAAGGCAGCCACCACCACATCGCTCCGGCGGGCCAGGGCCACAGCCTCTGCCACGAGTTGCTCGTTTGGACGAGTATGTACAGGTTTGATGACCTGTCCCGGCTTGTAGGCGCCCAGATATTGGTTGACCATATCTTGTTCCAGTTGCTTGTCTTCAAGCACCCAACAGCCTTCGGCGTATGTAACCGAACCGCCATGACCTGTTACAGCTTCTTGCATACCTTCCAAAAAAGTTACACAGCCATCGGCAAACCTGGAGAAGGACCAACTGCCCTGCATCTCTTTGGCTGCCACCGCAAACGGACCCACCAGGGCAATCTTGGCCGATTTGGAGAGAGGCAGCACATTGGCTTCATTCTTGAGCAACACCTGGCATTCTCTGGCTATCTCACGGCTGAGCTGACGCGCCTCATCGGTGTGAATCTCGCGCTGGTAACGCTGTAGATTCAGGTAGCGATAGGGGTCTTCAAAGAGTCCCAGCTTGTATTTGGCTTCCAACACCCGGCGACAAGCCACCTCAATATCTTTTTCCGATAAACGTCCCTGCTTGACGAGGTTCTCTAGATTGTCCATATAGGCACTTCCGTTGAGGTCCATATCTACCGAAGCCTCTATGGCCAGTGCAGTAACCTCCTCAATATCGCCTATGCCGTGGTTCACACATTCGTTGATGCCTTCATAATCGGAGGTGATGAATCCCTTGAATCCCCATTCTTCGCGCAACAGGTCGTTGAGCAGATAGCGGTTGATGTGTGCAGGGATACCCTCGAAATCGTTGAAAGAAGCCATAAAACTGCCGGCACCCTCGTAGGCAGATTCACGATAAGGTGGAAGGAATCCGTTAAGAGCCTCCTGGCGTCCCATGTTCACAATGTTGTAGTCGCGGCCACCCTCTACCGCTCCATAGAGCGCATAGTGTTTCACGCAGGCCATTACCGTGGTATTGTCGGCAAGGTCAGTACCCTGATAACCGCGTACCATTGCCTTGCCAAGTTCACCGCACAGAAAAGGGTCTTCTCCAAATGTTTCAGCAATGCGTCCCCAACGGGCATCCCGGCAGATATCCAGCATCGGCGAATAGACCCAGTTGATGCCGGAAGCCGTAGCCTCAAGGGAAGCAGCGCGGGCTCCCCGCTCTATCAGTTCCGGATTCCATGAGGTGGACATAGCTAGCGGTATAGGCTGCACCGTTTGCAAACCATGAATAACATCGTAGCCGAACATCAGTGGAATGCCCAGGCGACTCTTCTCTACTGCCAGTTTCTGTGCTGCCAGCAGATCTTCTGCCACATAGCTGCCATACATGGCGCCAAGTTTGCCATCGACTATGAGTTGTTCGCGGCTGTCGTTATCGTCAGATGCGTTGCCCGATACAAACGAAGGCACCGCCAGAAGATTCAACTGTCCTACCTTTTCTGTGAGCGTCATCTTTGCCATCAGGTCATCGATAAACGCATCCATCTCTCCATTAGCAGAGGGAGGGGGAGTATAACTGGTCAGAGTCAATACTCCACATGCTAAAGCAATCAATTTGCTATATTTCATCATATTCACTTAAATTTATTATTTAGAGTTCTAAAATTGTAGAGGATTCACCACTCCACATTAGACTTTGTTAACGACTCTTAAGATTGTTAATTATCAATAGTTTTCATCTCCGAAAAGTAAACTGTGCGCAATGGCATAGTGTGAGCATCACCGATGAGACAGATACTATCAGTAAGGCGAATATCGTTGGATGCTGCACCAACTTTTATAATGAAATCACCCTTTTCTATAGCCCATATTCCATCATTATAATAACCCAATTGTTGCGGTGACATGATAAAGTCTATTTTTTTAGTTTCGCCCGGCTTAAGTGATACTCGACCAAACCCGGCGAGTTTAATGGGTTTCAATGGTTGACTTGCTGAAGTAGGTGATATATATATCTGTACGATTTCGTCACCTTCGCGCGACCCGGTATTAGTCACATTGAAGGAAATATTGAATAACTCATCAGTCGTGAAAACTGATTTGTCAACTACTAGGTCTGAATAATCAAAAGTAGTGTAATTCAGTCCGTACCCGAAGTGATATTGAATACGCTCATCAGGAGTACTGGAATAATTATAGCAGATGTTTTCGTTAAGTTCTACTTTTGGATAACTCACACTCAACTTTCCTGATGGCGCAACATTACCGTAAATAATATCGGCTAGAGCATTACCCCCTTCTTCACCGGGGTACCACGCCTGAATCACGGCTGCACATTTATCCGCAAGGTCGCCAATAACCTGTGCACGCCCACCGAACATAACCAATACAACAGGCTTACCTGTAACTATTAATTGTCTGACAAATTCCTCTTGTTTTCCTGGTAACCGTAAACTTCCGCGGTCTCGATTTTCTCCACACAGTAAAGTATTCTCCCCCATTGCAGCAATGATTATGTCGCTATTGGCAGCTAACGAAAGCGCTTCTTTAGCATCTATTTTCTCATCGCGGGCTATATGGCGATTCTTATCGAGCCATATTGCACGATCATCCCCGCCTTTTGAAATGGATGTCTCAGTTTTGTCAACCCAATCCACACCACAGGAATAGTTCAAAGTGCATCCATCTGGTAGTTTTTTTTCCAGACCTTCTTTCAAAGTTATAATCTGATTATTTGTGTTTCCGGTATTAATGCCTCGCCAAAAATAGTGCAAGCCTTGATATGTGTAATCGCCAAGCATAGCCCACATTGTGTTGGCATTAGGTCCCACAAGAGCTATCTTCCTAGGATGTTCGATAGGGAGGATGTTATCATTCTTAAGAAGTACTACTGATTGTGTAGCAAGTTCATAAGCGGTTTGACGCTCCTCGGCGGTGTCGAATTCTATATCGCCTTCTGCACAGAATGCCGGATTTTTATCAAACAGACCCACTGCAGCTTTTAGCCTCAGAACTCGTTTGACAGCGCCCTCGAATGTCGCCTCACTAACAAGTCCTTGCTTTATTGCTTCGGGAAGGTATTGATAATTGTCACGGTTTTGAAATTCCACATCGTTCCCAGCATTTATGGCAGCCACTCCACGATGCAACGCATCTTCTTCTGTGTCAATCTGGTTAATCGAGCCATAGTCACTTACTGTTATGCCGTCAAATCCGAGATAATTACGCAAAATATCCTGCATAAGATATTTATTGGCAACGGCTTTCACACCATGGAAGTAGTGATAACCGGTCATTATCACTTTACTACCCTTAGTTCGAATCATTGTTTCGTGAGGCAAGAGTATTTCTTCAAAAAGTTCTTTTCTCCTATCGGTATTGCATCCGCCACCATAGCCCAAAAAATGTTTTGAACATGCCGCGACTCCACTTTTCATCCCTCCGTCCTGCAAACCTTCAACAAAAGCAGAACCCATAGCAGCACTTAGATAAGCATCTTCGCCATACGATTCCTCCAAACGGTTGAAATATGGATTCCGAATCACATCCACCATAGGTGACAACGAAAGCATGCCTCCGATTTTTCGCATGCTGATAGCAGTTTGACGAGTTTTTTCTGCAGCCAGGTCAGTATTGAACGAACATGCCAAACCAATTTGCTGTGGGTAAACCGTTGCTTCTTTTGCAGCAATACCTGTTATGACTTCTTCATGAAATAAGGCCGGTATTCCAGTTGGTGTATTCTTCACCAGCCACTCCTGCACTTGTTTTACCATATCGCGAAGCTCTTCGGGTCCATCTAACGAATTGCTGGCATACTGAGCAAAATGTCCTATTCCGTTAGGAATAAGTTCATAGCATCGGACTGTATCAAGCTGATTGTTTTTGTCGAAAAGTTCCGATAGATACATGCTCTGAAGTTGAGCTGCACGTTCATCCATACTCATGCGTTGATATATGTTATCGATTATCTTCTCGGTAAACTCATTTGACAACGGTATTTCCTGTGCTTTGTGTCGAAAGAAAACGGATGTCGATTTATTATCAGAGGCACAACCAGCCAGAATCAACGCTCCACATGCTAAAGCAATCAATTTATTGTATTTCATTCTATTGTCAAAAATGTTTTGGAGGGGTTATCGCTCCGCATCAGGCTTTAGAATGGCTCACTTACTGTTTATGCCTAATTCCTAATACCTAAATGCTTTATTTCAGATTAATGAATCCATTTCTGCTTGAGCGAGCGATAACTCCCATCTATTTTATATACTGTAAATTATGTACTATCGGGTACTTCCGACTTGGCTTCATGGTTTTGGTTTGAAGCACCAGAAGGTGCAAGCTGCCCATGGATAAAGTGCTTGCCCTTCTTCGGCAGGCGCAGCCAATACAAGATTATTGGCATCACACTTCACAATGAAGAACTCAGTGGGCAGGTACGTAGGCGCGGCACCCTCGCCAACCAGGGCTATGGCCGTACCATAAAGGATGGGGGCCGTTACCTTAAGCTTGCCTACCGACCAGTTGGGCACGATGTCGTCGAAGTCGTACGTGAAGGTGCCGGTGCGACCTGTGGGAGCGACAGAGAAATTGCCGTCTATATCGAGCGTCATGCTGCCGGTGGACTCACCCGTCAGGTGATTGATGGTGGGCATATACAGAGTAAACATGTCCATAATCTCTACACTGGCGGCAAACCACGCGGGGCCGGGGTCGGCCTCGTAACCGCCTAAGCCAAAGAAACTTTGGTCGGCCCAGGTCCATGTCTTCTCGCCATCCTCGCCTATCAGGTCGAGCACTATTTGCGGTAGATTGAAGTCCTTGACAATGACTGTACCCAGTTCTTCTGTCACCTGCTCGCCGTTGGCAAGGGTAAAGGTTGCCGAAAGGGGAAACTCACCCGCACCCGTCAGTCGCATCTGAGCCACATTCTTGTCTGAAGTGACACCGCCGCAGCTCCACACGGTCAATACGGGGTTGCCGTTCTTCACGGTGAGGAGATCTTCTTCGTTGGAGAACTCAATCTTTCCCAGGTCGATAGTTGTGCCAAAGTAGGTGGGGGCCCCCTCCTGACCGATGCACAGCCGGGTGGCTATATTGGCCGGAATCGTCGAGATGGTATCTACCTTTACGGTAAACGAGGTCTCGGTGAATGCCTTTCCACCCGAATTCAATCCACGGAAGTTGACGGTATGCTGCCCGGTGAAAGATACCGAAAGTTCGGCATACGCCTTGCGTGCGACAGACTCGCCTACACTCCATTCAGAGAGTATCGGAGAATTGTTTTCTACAACAATGATGTTACCATTTTTGCCATCGACCACCTTCGGAGCCACACTGAGTTGGAGCTCATCAGCGGGGATGGTGCTATCGTCTATGGTATATGTGTCGGTGATAGGGTCGCAAGATGCGAATGTTCCCATCACAGCGATTATACTGATGTATTTGCAAAAGTTTTTCATGATGATATTTTTAATAATTTAGAGCTACAAATTACTTAATCGAAATTCCAAGTGGTGTAGCGCGCGTCCGGAGTGTCCCAGCCGGGATTTTGCGTGAGTACACCGTCGGACAACTGAATTTGCGCGGGCGGAATAGGCCAGAATCCGCCGGTGGCTTGATAACGTGCGGCATACTTGCCATCGCGCATCACGGTACTTACGCCCAGATTCTTTAGCGTGGTATTGTTCTGTTTGTTGAGTTCAGTCTCTGCAATGTGCCAGCGACGAATGTCCTGAAAGCGCTGTCCCTCGAAGGCAAGTTCGTGGCGGCGCTCCTGCTGCAATGCCTCCAGCGAATAGCCGATGGCGGGCAGGCCAGCGCGGGCGCGCACCCGGTTCATGTTGTCGGCATTGCCGGTTAATTCACTGTGCATAAGCAGCACGTCGGCAAAGCGGATGATGTAAAGGTCCTCGAACATGGCTGCCCAACGGGGCTGAATGTAGGGATCGTTCATACCCGCAAATTCAGGATGGGCTATCCAAAAGAGCGAGTTGCCCCAGGAACCCATCTTGTCGTATGCTTGCTTGGAGAGAATGGGCTGTAATTTCTTGTTCCACAGACCGGTCTCTTCCCACTGTTGGCGCACCTCGCCACTTTCATAATTGGCCATATCGAATTCATCTTCGTCTACGATAACAGATGCTCTGCGACGGATATCATCAGGCTCGGCTGCTTCCCAGGAGTCCCAGAGACTGGTAGGAACCGTTCCAAAGGAGTTGGTGTTGCCAAAGGGGAAAGCAGCCCCATTGTCGCTTTTGCTCATGATGCCGAAGAAACTCAGATAGAGATTGCAGTAGCCGCCCTGATTTTCGTAGGAATAACCGGCAAAGTTGCCGAACTTCACGGCAAACACAGCCTCGGCATTGCCGTTGCCTGCCCAGCGGAGGGGCTGGCCATCTACTCCTGTTACACCGGCCGTATATGCGTAGTCGTCTACCGTATATTCGTTGGTGTATGCCCATAGGTTGCGGAAATCGCCCACCAACTGGTGTCCGGAGTTAGCGATGCAGTCTTCCAGCCAGGTTACCACTTGTTGCTTGGTTATGCTGCCACCGTCGGCCGTGGGCATAGCCTCTTTCTGGTAGTAGCCGGTATAGAAGAGGAAGCAGCGGGCCATCAGCGCCTGGGCTGCCCATTTGGTGGCGTGTCCGGACTCTATTTCGTGATACTTCTTATCGCTCATAAGGCTGATAGCTTGCTGCAAATCGGTAGCTATCTGCGCCCACACCTCGTCGGCAGTAGCACGGGGCGTGTTAGTCTCTTGCGTAGTGCTGAGTATCAGGGGTACGCCGCCAAACAGTTCGGCCAGTTCGTAGTACTGGAAGGCACGCATGAAACAGGCTTCGCCCTTACGTTGGCTGAAGAGTCCGGCATCGGGCACGTTGTCGGCAGCCTCCATCAGGTCAAGACCCTCCAGGCAGGTATTGGCGGCATAGATGCCCTTATAGTGAATATCCCAGCAGAAGTCAAACTGTGAATCACTCTTATACATCAGATGGTCGAGTTCCGCATCTTGACTTCCGGCAAACATATCGTCGCTGGCATAGAGGTTGGTGAGCAAATAGGAGGATTCGGGCTTTGCCGCCTGATGATTCAGGTTGGCGTACATAGATGTCACAAGCATTTCCACATCATCCATCGATGTGGGGAAATTTTGCGTGTTGGACTGTGTATAGTTCTTGGTATCGAGCAGATCCTCGCACGAGCAGAGCGTCATCGCGGCCAGCGCGACTATCCCCATATATTTCGTTACTTTTTTTGTTTTCATTGTTTTATTTTAATTTAGAGTTAACAGTGTCTTAGAACTTCAGATTGGCGCCAATCAGCCAGGTACGGGCGATCGGATAAGATCCCATATCTATGCCGCTCACCCACGAAGTGGCGTTTTCGCCATAACGGTCGGTACCGCCGAAACCTACCTCCGGATCCATTCCTTTATAGCCGGTGAAGGTGTAGAGATTCTGTACACTTACATAGAGGCGCAGTTGCGACAGTGGGCAATTCTTCCAGAGGCGCTTGAAGTCATATCCCAATGTCATGTTCTGAATGCGGAGATAGTCGCCGTTCTCTATGTCAATATCAGTCACATGTTCTGCAATCATGGCACTGTTGCCCAGACGCGGGTAGCGGTTGGATGTACCTTCGCCATGCCAGCGGTCAAATGCCTCGATGGTGTGCTGGCGCGTGCCATAGTAGAGTTGTTGCCCAAAGGCTCCGGAAGTGGTGACCGAGAAGTCGAAGCCCTTCCATCCGAGATTGACCGAGAAGCCCAGACGCCAGTCGGGGTGTGGATTGCCAATCATGGTCTTGTCTTTTTCGTCGATAACTCCATCGTGGTGGCGATCCACATAAATCAGGTCGCCGGGTTGAGGGTTGGCCTGTGCCACACCGTTGCCTGCTGCCTTCCAATCATCAATCTGCTTTTGGTTTTGGAAAACACCGGCTGTCTGATAGCCCCAGAAGTAACCGATGGGATAACCAACCTGTGCCCGGTAGAACTCGGCGGCGTTGACGGAAGCAATAGCTCCTTCATTGCCGTGGATGATGCCCTCTGAGTTGGCAATACGGGTGACTTCATTCTTGTTATACGAGGCATTTAGGCTCAATCCGTATGTGAAGTCCTTACCCACACGGTCGTTCCAGGCGAGTGAGAGTTCCACACCCTTGTTGCTCACGTCGCCACCATTGATGTAGGGGGCCTGGGTACCTGCTGTGGAGAGTACCGGAGCCTGTACGAGCCAGTCCTTGGTCTTCTTGTTGTACCAGTCGGCGCTTACCCGCAAGCGGTTGCCCAAGAATACGGCATCAATACCCAAGTTGATTTGTTCGGACTTCTCCCACGTCACATTTTCATTGGCCAATGTGGTGGCATAGGCACCGGTGGTAGGAAGCTTCCCCGTTGCGATGTGTGTCTGTCCAAACTGGTAGCCATGCGAGAGGTCGAAAGCAATGGGCGACACATACTGAAAGTTAGGTATCGACTGATTACCATTCTGTCCCCAACTGGCACGCAGTTTCAGGAAGTCGAGCCAGCCACGGGTGCTTTCCATAAACTTTTCCTCGCTGATAAGCCATCCGGCCGATACAGAGGGGAAGATGCCCCAGCGATTTCCACGGGCAAAGTTACTAGAGCCATCGGCACGAATAATCAGCGTAGCCATGTACTTGTCTTTGTAATTGTAGTTGATACGACCGAAGAACGAGGCCAGCGCCCATTCGTCAAACGGATAGCCCTCGATGTCGGTGGCGGCGTTTCCGATGGTGTTGGATATCCACGCATGATCCATATCGGGTTTCATCGTGGGCAATTGTTGCCCTTCCGTCACGCTGTTGATTATAGAAAGGTTTTCGCCCGGTATGGTCTTCTCAAACGACTGGCCTACCAGTACATCAAAGAGGTGACCGTTCCAATTGGGAAGGATGTAAGAGATTGTATTCTCCTGCGAAATGTTATGTCCCAATGCTGAGCTCTGGGCCACAATATATGAGGCACTTCCCTCGTTTGTAGCAGCCTGATAGGGAGCGGTAAGTGAACGGTAGGAGCTGTTGGTCATACGGTAACTGAACGAACTGCGCCACTTAAGATTCTTAATGGGTTCTACCTCCAGATAGGCAGTCGCGTTGAGGCCGTATGTGCGGTTCTTGTTCAGCCCATGCGCCTTCTGCATCATCAGAATAGGATTGCCCTGTTTATCGTCATACACCCAGCCCGTTTGCTGCATGTCGTGGTAGTCGAACAGTTCTCCTTCGGCATTGTGCATAGGCAATAGCGGAGTAGTCTTTATGGAATTATAGACATCGTTATAGAGAGTAGATGTCTGTGCTATCGTGCTCTGGTTTGAGTAGTAGAACAGTAAATTCTCGCCAATCTTGATGATGTCCCGATCGCTTCCCTTGAGGAGCACATGATCGGAGTTAATACGGGCGGTATAACGCGTATAGTTGGGCACAGTACCCTTGCCTATAATACCGTCTTGCGAGGTAAAACTGAAACCGGCTGAGAACTTGCTCATCTCGTTACCACCTGTCAGATTGATGGCATGGTTCTGCATCGCTGCATTCTCGTTGCGCATCTCGTCGAGCCAGTTAGTACCTTGCCAACCGTTCTGAAGCATATTCCAAGTGTATTCGCCCAATTGTGTCTGCCAGTTCAGCGCCGGAACACCGTTATTGAAGTTGGTTTCATCAGTAATTGCCATGAATTGCTGCGCATTGAGCGTGTTGGGCATCTTATATACGTTCTGCCAACCGTAATACATGTCGTAACTGAGCTGTATCTTGCCCGTCTTACCTTGTTTGGTCGTAACCAGGATAACACCATTAGCGGCACGCGAACCATAAATAGCAGCCGAAGCAGCATCTTTGAGCACATCGATAGACTCAATATCTGCCGGGTTGAGCGTATTGATGTCGCTACCGGCCACACCGTCAATCACATACAGCGGTGCAGAGTCGCCCACGGTACCGATACCGCGAATATTCACCTTGAAACCTTCGCCGGGCAGACCGTTGTTGGCTGTAATGTTGATGCCGGGCGTCTGGTTCTGTAATGCACCCAGTGCACTGGTGGTATTGAGTTTTGTCACATCATCACCCTTCACTTGTACGGTGGCGCCGGTAACGAGTTTCTTCTTCTGTACACCGTAGCCCACTACTACCACTTCTTCCAGTTCCCGATAGTCTTCTTCCAACGTAATCTGGAGATGAGTGACATCTGTTACTTCTATAACGCGGGTCTTATAGCCTACATAGGAGATTTCGAGTTTGGCTCCCCGGTTGACCGTTAGCGTGAAATTACCTTCAATATCGGTAATCACACCGTTGGTTGTACCTTGTTCTATCACACTGGCGCCGATAATGGCACCCATTGCATCGGATACATTGCCTGTCAACTTTACCGTCTGTTGCTGCATCTTCTGCACATCAGGACTCTGAACTGCATAGACCTGAGAGGTTGCTCCCAGTGTCATGGCAGACAATAATCCTGCAAATAGCATAGACTTGTTAAAACTAAATTTACGATTCATTGTTCTGTTTTTTAAGTATTAGTAATTAGTATAAAGTTACCTTATCTCAAGTTTCGGATTTAGGTTTATTAGTTTGTAATAGATATGTGAATTATGATACCCATTATCTTCTGCGACACCGTATGTTCATTCTTACCACACTTCTGCAACTGTGCCCACAAAGCTTCGGATGACACTTTGCAACCTGCTCCCTACGCAAACATAAACGATATGGGGTGCAAAGTCCGTTTCGATGCGACGCAATCTTAGAATAAAGGATTTATTTCTATGAATAAAGGCTTTAGTTATAGAAACAAAGGCTTTATTTTTGCGAACAAATCCTTTATTCTAAGATTTCATAGGCACAAAAGACACTTTGCGCAGACACGAGATACACTCTGCATAGGCACGGAAGATGGGTGATTTTCCCTTTTCACCATGCAAAGAGGTTTCAATCCTAACTTCTGATTCTAAATCCGAAACTCTTGCCTTATTCATTGTAATTTCCTCTAATGAATTTCCGTTTCTGCTGCTAAATTACGATATTAATATAGATGACCTAACTGCGGGTAGCTGGTGACGGTAGATTCTAATTCAGTATATTTATTTTATAATCAATGATTTATGCTTTGCATTGGACGATAAAAAAGTAGATTTTATAGACGATTTGATGAGGCTAATTTCCTTATCCGGATGAAAAAGTGTAGTGAAAAATTCTGCTTTTTACGTCATAGGATAATGAAAATTGTAGTGTTTCCAAATATCTTAGTATCTTTAGGGCAAAATAAGAATATAAGTATGAAAACAGTTGCCAGAACCTTTTTGTTACTTTTCCTATGTAGCCTACAAGGTAAAGCAGCATTCTATAGCGACAAGGCTGCAAACCTGTTGAACACACTGGATTCACTGATAGAGAACTACCCTCAAGTCATCGAACAGCGCCAATCGGCTATCAACCGGATAGCTAGTAAACCTATGCCCAATACGCTACAGGCGCGCTATGAACACAACAAACGTTTGTTTCAGGAATATCAATATTTCAATATAGATTCGGCACTCGTATATGTCAATGCCAATATTGTCATTGCCCAACAGACGGGTGATGACAACATGATGAACCTATGTCGTATACAGAGGTCATATATTTATGCCATTATTGGACAACTGCATGAATCTGTTGAAGAGATGCGACAAATAGACCACGACAAACTAACAGGAGGTATGCTTATAGAATATTTGGGACAGATGTCTCTGCTCTACTCCCGATTTGCCGAATATACAGACGGTGGTAGCGATAAGCGAGATTATTATTACGAGAGAGAACACTTTTATATAGATTCTACCTTGAATGTACTACCTCATGAAAATCCCTATTACATTCTTTATAAAGGATTAAAAGACTTACGAGCCGGGAACTATTCCGGTTCCATCGTTGCAATAAAAGTATATTTGGAAACATCAAAGACAATCAGCATCGCTAACAGCAAATTGCTATATATACTATCCACACTATATCGGGACAACAATCAACCGGATCTGAGGCTGGAGTGTTTGGCAGAAGCCGCCATCATGGATATGACACTGGCCAACAACGATAACGTTACATTGCATGACTTGGCTACGCTACTCAATGAAAAAGGGGATAATGAGCGCGCTTACAAATATATCTCCCTATGTCTGGAAATGGCCCATATCATGAACAATCGGGTCCGTATGGTTTCTTGTCTCTCTACATTTGATGCCATACAGAAGACAAGTCTGCAAATTAAGAAAGCTAAAAACAGACAGTTAAGCTGGTCGCTATGGGTTATCGGATTCGTTTCTTGCCTGCTCACCCTTACTCTGATATATACGTACAGAATTTTGAAACACCGTAGCCGGCAACGGATAGAACTGAAGAATCTGAATGGACTGCTTTCTGCTTCGAATACAGAGTTGGAGTCGGCCAATGAACGGTTGAAGAACAGCCTGCATGAAATTACCGTACTTCACCAGCAGATTACAGAAACCAACAACCTGCTGAAAGAAGCCAATGAAAAACTCTATGACCAGAATATCATCAAAGAAGAATATATAGGATTTGTGCTCACCCTCTGTTCTGACTACATCAGTAAGCTTGACCAATACCGAAAAAACATCAACAACAAGGTGAAAACCCAGCAGTATAAAGACCTACTGAAATTTACGGATTCTCCCATCATGATAGAATCTGAATTAAAGGAGTTTTATCGGACTTTCGATGCTATTTTCTTACATGTCTATCCTTCTTTCGTGAGCGACTTCAACTCTTTACTTCAACCCGAATACCGTATCATCCCCAAGGAAGAGGGGCGGCTAAACACGGAATTGCGCATATTCGCACTAATGCATCTCGGCGTTACGGATTCCAGCAAAATTGCAGATTTCTTCCACTGGTCAACCCAGACGGTCTATAACAAACGGGTGTACATCCGTCAGAAGGCTATTGACCGTGAAACCTTCAATGACCAAGTGCGCAAGCTGGGAAAATAGAAAGGAAGCAGCGTCTACTTACGAATTTCTGTATAGCTTTGGCGACATTCCTGTATGATTTCTGAAATATCGACCAAAATGGGATTGAGTCGAGAAATTCAAGTCATAGGCTATTTGTTGGATGGAGAGAGTGGACGATTTAAGCAAGGTCTTGGCTTCTAAAATAGTATATTTGTCAATCCAATCCGTTGCATGTTTTCCCGTTTGTTGTTGAATCACAGTAGAAAGATATTTCGGGGTCAGATTCAGCTTGTCTGCATAAAAACCGACACTCCTTTCCTTGCGAAAGTATTTTTCTACATTCTTTATGAACTCCTGAAAAATGGATTCGCTTCGGGATAAAACTGCCGGAGCGTAGTTGGTTAAAAGCAAATTAAAGATATTACAAGCCAAGATATATAAATAGTATTGAATGATCTGTTGACGAAATATATTTCCGGTATCTGTCATCGTTTGTTTCAAACATTTCAATAGGACTTCAAACTCCTGCTTTTTGGAAGCCAATACCGGTTGACAGGGATTTTCTCTGATTAAGTGGAGGAATCTTAGTATATGACTTCCCTGCAACTCGAAGAGGCTTTCTTTTAAGCACATCAATTCTGCCTTGAAGTTCTTGCTTAATTCCAACACCTCGAAAGGTTTGCCTTCCATCACTATCAAAAAGTGGTTTTCCAGCACTGTAATCTCTTCAAAACCGACTATTAACCGGGCATACCCCTCCGAGCATATTACAATTAAGAGGCTATCTAATTTGACAGGGTGTCCGGTAATGGCAAAAGTTCCCAGATGTTCCATCGGAGACGTATAGTTATCAAAAATAAGGAACTTGTCTGATAACGCTTCTGTAGAGGCGAACTCCTGCACCATTCGTAAACCAATATTCTGTGCTTTGTCTTTCATGAACGTCTAATTTGGTCAACAAAAATAATCATTTTTTCTTTTGTATGACTCGATTCCGACTTTTTGGTCAATAATGACGACTATAATGCCTAAATGGCATGTGAGAATTCTTCACCTTTACACAAAAATAATAATAACAGTAATAACAATGAAACTATTCAGCTTGTCTCTCCTTTGTTTTGCGCTACTCTGTTCTTGTGGGAACCATGGCGTCAAAGAAAAACCGATTGTAAAAAACGTGCATATCGTACATGCCGAGCCTATCGCAGGAAATACATTCCGGTCGTTCCCCGGAGTGGTCAAAGCAGCGCAGCAGATTGAACTCGGTTTTAAAACAGCCGGACAAATCAAGCAATTGTGCGTTGATGAGGGTGACTATATCCGTGAAGGACAGCTCATTGCCAGGTTGGACGATACGGATTATCAACTGCAACTGGCAGCTACCGAAAGCCAGTACCGACAGTTGAGTACGGAAATGACAAGACTGGAAGAACTACACCGTCGAAATAATATAACCGACAATGATTATGAAAAAGCCGTAGCCGGATTGGAGCAGTTGAAAGCACAACTGGAATCGAACCGGAACACCGTCAACTACACCCAACTTCATTCTCCTATATCGGGCTATATCCAGGCTGTTCATTTTGAAAAAGCAGAAATGGTCAATACGGGAACAGCCGTTGTTACATTGGTCGATGTAAATAACATAGAAATAGAGAGCGAACTCCCTGCATCTGTTTACCTGCAAAAAGATAACTTTATAAGTTATTCATGTCATTCCCGGTTATTGGCAGATAATAACTTCTCTTTGAAATTAGCCTCGATAAATCCCAAATCTAACAGCAATCAGTTATACAGGATGCGCCTGTTTCCCGAAACAGATGCGAAGAACGCTCTTTCGATAGGAATGAATGTAGAGGTAACGGTGGAAATTCGCAATGGAGAACATTCAGGTGGTTATACCCTTTGGCCCAGATCTGTATTTATGCAGAACGGTAAAAGTTATGTATGGGTCGTGAATGACCGTTCCGAAGTGAAGTTAAAACCCGTGGAGATATCCGGTCTCGACAGCAAAGGGCGAATCATCATCCTGTCTGGTCTGAACGAAACAGACAATATTGTCGAATCGGGGTTGAGCGCCCTCGATGAAGGTGATGTAGTACGGGTAATCGCACAACCCGCCAAAACAAATGTAGGAGGGATACTATAATGAAACTGACTGATTTTTTCTTCAGAAACGCTACGTTCTTCTGGACGTGCGTGGTAATGATCGTATTCAGCGGTATATACGCCTACATTATTATGCCGAAACTGGAAGACCCTGAATTGTCTGTCAAGCAAGCAATGGTGGTAACTTACTATCCGGGGGCTTCTGCACACGAAGTCGAACTCGAAGTTACATCGGTACTCGAAGATGAACTACGGACACTCAGTAATATTTCCGATATGGAATCGGTCTCTTCGGAAAATATGTCAACTATCACTATCAATATCGACATGGCTGTTCCGGTCGAGGGTCTCGAACAACGTTGGGATATTCTTCGTAGAAAGGTGGAGTCAGCCGCGCAACGGTTGCCGTCAGGGGCTTATCCTCCAGTGGTGGTAGACGATGTAAGTGATATCTACGGAATGTTCTATGCCCTTTCCGCCGAAGGCTATACGCTTGCGGAAATGGAAGAATATGCCGGGCTTATTAAACGTGAACTCCTTGAATTGAAAGGAGTAAGGCGGATTTCATTCTTTGGCACAAGGAATGAAAATGTAAATATAAAGCTCCCCAAAGAAATGATTGCACGCAACAGCATCTACCCTGTGCAAATTATGACTACTATCGATGCCCGCAATCAGCCAGTCAATGCCGGGCATTACTATTCGGATGGTCAATTGCTGCGTAATGAGGTCGGTGGCAAACTAAGGAGCGCTGAAGATGTGAAAGACCTTATTATGCAAACGCCTTCCGGCGGGCAGGTAAAGTTAGGCGATATTGCCGAAGTCGCAAAGGAGTATGCCGATCCGCAGACCAGGGGCTTTTGGGTGAACGGCCATCCGGCAATCGCTCTTTGCGTTTCGATGGAGCCGGGCGTTGTGGTTACGGATGTAGGTAAGCTGGTCGAGGCGCGAATGACGGAGCTCCAAGAGCGGTTGCCTGCCGGATTTGAGTATGAAAAGATATATTTCCAACCGGATAGGGTATCGAACGCAATAGGCTCTTTCAACTGGAACCTCGTAATATCGGTAGTCATCGTAGTGCTTGTACTGATTCTTACAATGGGCATCAGAGGTGGGCTAATTATCGGTGCAGGACTGATTTTGACCGTATTGATGACTTTTCCCGTATTACTGATGACAGGAGGAACATTACAACGCATATCATTGGGGGCATTCATTGTGGCAATGGGTATGCTGGTTGATAACGCGGTTGTGGTTCTCGACGGTATACTTGTAGACAGGGGAAATGGTCTGCCGCCAAAGAAAGCATTGTTCCGGACAGCGGAAAACACAGCGTGGCCTTTAATGGGTGCAACTTTAATCGCCATAATGACTTTCCTTCCTGTCGGATTATCCAACGATACCGCTGGAGAATATGCACGTGATCTGTTTTTTGTGCTGGCCATATCATTGTTGGTAAGTTGGGTGCTTGCCATGACACAGATACCTGTCTTTGCAAAACTATTCTTATCGGCACGTGCAAACGGCGGTAAAAACCCAGAGAAGATAAAAGATCAACTCAACACACCCCTTCATAAGGTTATCCGAAAGGCGCTTCATTTTTTTATGAACCATAAAATATCAACTTTTTTGGTAAGTTTCGGATGTTTGGTTCTGGCTTTCGTTGGATTCTTTTCGGTTAAGTCGATATTCTTCCCCGACTTCGATTATAACCAGTTATATGTAGAATATACCCTGCCACCGCAAACGCACCCTGACAGGGTAAAACATGATTTGCTGGAAATATCGGAAAAACTCTCGGACTATGACGAGATAAACAAGATAACGGCAAGTCAGGCACAAACCCCCACCCGATATTGCCTTGTGCGTTCCATCAATGCGGTGGGCGACAATTACGGAGAATTGATTATCGACTTCGAGGATTACCGCGATGCATACAGACTTCTTCCGGAAATTCAGACACGACTGCGGGAAGAATATCCCGATGCGTATGTTCGGGTACGGAAATACAACTTCGCAGTCAGTACGAGCCACACGGTTGAGGCCATATTCTCCGGTCCCGATCCGCAGATATTAAGAGAGCTGGCCGGGCAAGGCAAAGAAATTATGCGCGATTGTGCAATAGTGGATGCTTATTCGGTTACCGACAACTGGCAACCTCAGGGAAAATCCATATATAGGGATTATTCCGAGCAATCTGCCAAACGTAGCGGAATGAACCGCAGCGATATTGCGAACGCTTTATTGGCTTCAGCAGAAGGCTTGCCCGTAGGTCTTATTTACGAAAATGACAAATCGGTTATTATTAATCTGAAAGTCCAAAATTCGGATGACAGTCGCATTACAGACCAGAATGACATACCGGTATGGGGGATGATTCCAAATACCAGCCTTGAAGAAGTAAATATAGGTAGAGTATTGCAGGGTACGGCGACACCCGACGATATAACTGACAATATGTTCCGCACAATCCCTTTAAGTCAGATAACGAATAACGAACGCGTTAAGTGGGAAGAAACAAGCGTGGCGCGTTACGACGGTAAACGGGCGATAAAAGTACAGTGTGACCCTCTTGCCGGCGAAGCTCCCGGCGAGATACTGTCGGAAATCCAGGATCGGTTTGAACAAATAGAACTCCCTGCCGGGTATTCACTCAAATGGTTAGGAGAACAGAAATTACAGAACAGCGCATTTGAAAATATTTTCGGATTCGTGCCGATAGCCCTTGTGTTGATTGTGCTGATTCTTGTATGGTTGTTCAATGATATGCGCAAGGTTCTGCTGGTTATTCTGTGTCTGCCTTTCGCATTCATAGGAATCACCCCCCTTTTGCTTGTAACAGGTACACCATTCACATTTATGGGTATAATCGGAGCGATGGGATTGATGGGAATGCTGATTAAGAACTCTATCGTATTGGTAGACGAGATTACGCGCCTTACAAAAGAAGGAATGGTTCCCTATGATGCGGTCATTAATTCGACAGTAAATCGTACCCGTCCGGTAATAATGGCTTCGGCCACGACCATACTTGGCATGCTCCCGCTTCTGTTCGACCCTATGTATTCCAGTCTGGCAGTTGTGGTAGTTGCCGGTTTGACAGCAGGCACCATAATTACGCTGATTCTGCTGCCTATTTTTTATTCATTATTTTTCAAAATTAAAAAAACTTCGCTAATAAATATTTACGAATGAAAAAGAAAACAATCATCCTTGTAACTCTGGCACTTATGCTTTTGGGAGTGAACACCAATGCTCAAATGTCAGAAAAGCCTCGTGTCATTGCAATGACTGACGGAGAGATAGATGACCAATGTTCTATGATCCGCTTCCTGCTCCATGCTAACGATATGGAAGTTGTAGCTATTATCCAAACCAATTCCATTTTTCAACGGGGTGGATGGAGTAATGCCGGATGGATAGAAAAGCAACTTGATGCTTACGAACAGGTATATCCCAACCTCATCGTACACGATCCTGCTTATCCTACTGCCAACGAACTAAGAAGCAAACTCTTCCTTGGTGACCAAGATTCAACACATATTGTGGTCGATACAGATGTCATCCGTCGTGTACCCGGAACTGAATCCATGATAGACCCCACGCATTGGGCTGATACACCCGGTTCCGATAAGATTGTTGAAACTCTTTTGGAAAACGATCCTCGCAAAGTCTATATACAGGCTTGGGGAGGTGGTAACACCGCAGCCAAAGCTTTCCAAAAGTTAAAAACCCAATACCCTTCCGAGTATGAGCGTGCTGTGAAGAAAGCAGTTATGTATAACATCTGGTATCAGGATGGCGCTGGAAACTACATTGAAACTTACCACCCCGACGTCACTCTGCTGGTGTCTTACTACTTTAGTGGAACTTGGGATTACGGTAGCCAACGTTATACCGACGGTTTTGCCAAAAACTATCTGCACAACGGTCACGGTCCATTGGCAGCCCTTTATCCACAGGATTACATCAGCGAAGGCGATTCACCTGCGTTCCTTTATACGCTTGGTAGCGGATTACGTGGTTATGAAGACCCTACTTACGGTGGTTGGGGCGGACAGTTCTATAAAATAGAAGGACTAAAAAACGTATATCGTGATGTAGACCGTGGTAGTTACCTGCGGTGGGTAGAAGTAGCCAACCGTGATTTTGAATCCAGACTCCGGTGGTGTGTAGCTGGCAAATATGAAGATGCTAACCACAAACCGGTAATCGCCATACCCGGCGGGCTGGAAAAAACAGTGAAATCCGGTGAAACCGTAACCCTAAATGCCGATATCACAGAACCAGATTCCCTCGATATTGACGGAATCTGGGCGAAATACTCTGCCCTTTATGAGCAGCTCGGCTTTAATAAAGAAAGTTTTGTCGAAATAGCTCCGCAACGTTATCCCAAATATAACGCTTACTGGTGGCAATATAAAGAAGCAGGAACATACAATGGCTATATCGACATTGTCGCCGTTGACTCAGGCAAATCTACCTTTGTTGCTCCCAAAGTCGACAAACCCGAAACCCTGCACCTCATCCTTGAAGTGACCGATACGGGGATTCCGGCGTTGACCACCTTCGCCCGCGTTATTGTTACTATCTTCCCCACAGATAAATAAGAACCAATAAGAAAATGTCATGTTAAGAAAAACGATACTTATGATTCCTGCCATCTTTTTATGGTTGGGCATCAATGCTGTACAAGCCCAAACCCGTTTATCAATCGAAGATTGCCGGAGAATGGCACTTGAGAACAGCGACGATATAAAAATATCATCCCGCAAGGTAGGCAAGGCGGTATCAGATCGACAAGCAGCAAAAACAGCCTATTTCCCGAAAATATCAGGATCGGCAACCTATGCCTATATTTTCGAAAACATCGATATGGGTATGGTGGGTATGGAAATGAGTATGAAAGGTATGTATATGGCAGGTATTACCCTGCAACAGCCTGTATATGCAGGAGGGAAAATTGTCAACGCAAACAAAATGGCAAAAACCGGCGTAGCAATCTCGGAAGAAAACAAAAGGCTTACCCGAATCAATACCCTGGTAGAGGTGGAGCAGACGTATTGGATGTATGTTTCGGTAGCGGAAAAGGTAAAACTGCTTACACAATATACTCAATTGTTGGATTCGTTGCATCAGCAGGTCAGCAGTTTTTTTGAACTCAAAATGGCTACTGCTCAGGATTTGCATAAAGTACGCACCCGACGAAGCAATGTGACATACGAACTCCAACGGGCGGAAAGCGGACGGGAACTGACTCGTATGTCCCTGTGCCATCTGATCGGACTGGAGTTGGATGCTCAAATAATTGCCACCGACACACTTATTTTAACTCAAAACTACAACAATCAATTATCACACGATATTGTCAATCGCCCGGAATACCGTATACAGGAAATGCAAGTGGAATTGAAGGATTTGGAGATAAAAAATACCCGTGCCGATTTTTTCCCTACAGTGGGGATTAGTGCTGGTTATCAATATATGGGGGGCATGAAATTAGCCGGTTCATCTCTCGATATGAAAATACCGATGGTAATGGCCAGTATAAGCATTCCTATATTCAATTTCGGGGAAGGACGTAAAAAAATAAGGAGCGCACGACTGGCACACGAAATCAGCACAGTGGAACTCAACAAAAATCGTTCATTGATGGATATAGAAGCACAGCAATCCAAATCCGCTTATGAAAGTGCATTGCTACTTATTCGTACAGCAGAGCATGGCCTTGAAGAATCAGAACATAATCTTTCTCAGACCCAAAACAATTATGAAATGGGAATGGCCACGATCCTTGATGTTATGGAAGCGCAGACACAATGGCAGGAGGCTTACAGCAACAATATTGAAGCCCGTACAAATTACAAAATACGAGAAATAGAATACCTTAGGGCGATTGGACAGTTGGAGTGATTTTTAATGACAGAAAACCTTAGATGCCCCCTTCTTATTAAGTACATCCCCAATCATCGCTTTCGCCTCCAGCCCAACCTCCACAAAGTTCCTGTAGAGAATCTGTTCCCGCTCTTCTTTCGAATTGAAAGTATAAAACCGTGGCAGCGGATAGTTTTACAGTCCGCTTCCTCTTTCTTTTCTTGTAATAGGACAGATAAAATGCCGCAACATCCGTATATTTGTTACGGGGAAGCCTTATGCCGAGCTTCCTGCAATGCATGCAGATGTGCCGGTAGAGCCTATTCGATGCTCTCCCAAAGGAGCTTCATGTCCGTAGGAAAACGCATATGACTTTCATAGCATGTGGTAAGAATCATCATTCTCCTTTCCGTTCTGTTCTCCGGCGAGACTACAAAAAAGGAGGAAATCCATTTCGGATTTCCTCCTTTTTTAGTTTATAGTTTTTTGTCTAAATTCTTATTTGGCTACTTCTACAACTGGCTCGGTACCTTTCTTGTTCTTCATCAGCAGATATGCGATAGGAGATGCAACGAACAGAGAAGACATTGTACCGAATACAACACCCAGAATCATGGCGAATGCGAAGCTGCGGATGGAATCACCACCGAGGATGAAGATACACAGCAACACAATCAAGGTACTCAGTGAAGTATTGATGGTACGTGCCAGAGTTGTGTTCAATGAGTCATTGAACAATTGGAATCTGTCACGCTTCGGATAGAGGCCGAAGAATTCGCGTACACGGTCGAAGATTACCACCTTGTCATTGATAGAGTAACCGATAGCTGTCAGGATGGCACCGATAAAGGTCTGGTCGATTTCCAGAGAGAACGGCATCCAGCCCCAACAGATGGAGTAGGCACCCAGGATGATGATGGTATCACAGGCCAATGCGGCTACTGAACCGATACTGTATGCAATATTGCGGAAACGAATCAGAATATAAATACCGATGGCAATCAATGCAAGTACAACGGACCAGATGGCTGAAACCTTGATGTCGTCTGCGATACTCGGACCTACCTTCTGGGAACTGATGATACTTCCGCCCGTATGGTTTTCGCGGTCGATGAAGGTTTCCAGCGTAATGTTCTGGGTCAATACAGGTTTCAGAGTCTCATACAGATATGCTTCGATTTCAGAGTCGATGTTGTTACCTTCTTCTTCAATGCGGTAGTTCGTGCTGATACGTACAGTCTTACCGTCTGTACCGATAGCGATAACGCTGACATTGGCGTCACCGAACTTGCTGGAGATAAGCTCACGAATCTGTTCCGGCTCTACCTTGTTCTCAAACTGCACCTTGAAGTTACGTCCACCGGTGAAGTCGATGCTCTGGCTCAATCCGCGGGTAGCGAGGAAAGCGATACATACAATTACAGCGGCTCCGGTGATGGTCAACCACAGCTTGTTTCTGCCCATGAAGTCGAAATGTACATTCGCCATCAGGTTCTTTGAAATCTTGGAAGAGAATGTCAAGTTCAGCAATTTGTCTTTGCTCATGAAATAATCATAGAACAGACGTGTCATGAATACGGCAGTAAAGAATGAAATCAAGATACCGATAATCAATGTAGTGGCAAAACCACGGATAGGACCTGTACCGAAGTTGAACAGGATAATACCGGTGATGATAGATGTCAAGTTGGAGTCGAAGATAGCGGAGAATGCGTTGGCATAACCGTCAGCCAATGCCTTCTTCACACCCTTGCCTGCACGCAGCTCTTCTTTGGTACGTTCGTAAATCAATACGTTGGCATCCACGGCCATACCCAGTGCCAATACCATACCGGCAATACCGGACATGGTCAGTGCAGCCTGGAAAGAAGAGAGGATACCCAGCGTGAAGAACAAGTTCAGCACCAGAGCACCGTTGGCCACCATACCCGGAATGAATCCGTACATGGAGCACATGTAAATCATCAGCAGAATCAATGCAACGATGAATGACATGATACCGGCGTTGATAGAAGCTTGTCCCAGTGAAGGACCTACGATGTCTTCTTGCACAATGTGTGCGGGAGCCGGCATCTTACCTGAACGCAATACGTTTGCCAAGTCTTTTGCCTGTTCGGGAGTGAAGTGGCCGGTAATCTGTGAGTTACCACCGGTGATTTCATTGTTTACATTTGGTGCGGAGTAAACATAGCCGTCCAGCACGATAGCGATGCTCTTACCGATGTTCTGCTTGGTGAGCTGAGCCCAACGGCGTGCACCGTCGGTATTCATGGACATGCTTACAGCGGGCTTGCCATAATGGTCGTATTCGTCCTTGGCGCTAACTACTACATCACCTTCCAAAGGCGCTTTACCGTTACGTTCTGTAGAACGGATAGCATAGAGCTCGAAAGTCTGGGCTTTCGGGTCATACTCGTATGGAGATACACCCCACTTCAGACGCAAGTCTTTCGGCATTTCGGCCTGAACTTCCGGCATGGAAAGGTATC
>ERZ772876.142-NODE-142-length-104040-cov-43.968678_pt1 | contig 104040 bp, 88 predicted proteins | sample MGYA00580584_ERZ772876 | MGnify/ENA primary metagenome ERZ772876 (study PRJEB29015, sample SAMEA2737728) | human gut metagenome | biome: human gut; feature: human-associated habitat; material: faeces | place: China | collected 2012 ... | reverse complement strand
TCAAAACATCGCTGCTCCCGTTCTCGAAAGCGGGTGCAAAAGTAGGACTTTATAACATACACACCAAATATATCAGGGGATTTTTTACACGGAATATGAAAACTTTTTCGTAACACGCTGATTGATAAACATGTTGAAGAACATATTTTTTTTGAATGCCAGCAGAAGGGAGAAAGGGATGAAAAGAGGTACACAATATAATATATGCGCGCCCGTACGCGCGCACATATCAGAGGCTGTCAAAGCCATTTTCGTTTAAAGAATCACTCCGTTAAAGAATCGTTCCGTTAAAGAATCGTTCCGTTTGGAAGGATACGCAGATCGACTTCGTTTTCTCCCCGTTCCAGTTCCACCAGATAATACGATTCGGTACGTGTTTCCACATAATCCGCATCATCTATCCTATAATCCGCATACGTTTTTCTGATAACATCGAGCACTGCCGCGGGAAGTTCATTCACCCGCACGCCCCATTCGGTTCTCACCCAATCCTGCGCACCGTTGAAGTACACATCTTTCTCACGTCCTTCGTGAAATATTTCCACTTCCGTCATGCCTTTCTCCATATCGGATTCGATGATACGCGCTCCCGCATATTTCTGAGTGATGAACTCCTTGATTTTGTCGGTCAGTATGCCGCCGGCGTTATTTCCGGGTCCGGCAGGGTTCTGCTCCATCGGCGACAATTCGCCGGTGGCGGTAATCTTTACTTTCACGTCACCCATGACAGACTCCAGTTCCAGGCGGTAATATTCCTCTGCCGAAGTTACATAATGGTCTACATCGTCCACCCGGTAACCGGCATATTCAGAAGCGTCCAACGCCTGTTTCACCACAGCGGGCAATGCGGCATAGCTCATTTCGGTCTTGGTAAACAGCCAGTTGCCCGCCCCGTCAAACATCAGTTCGCGCACTACCTTTCCATCCAGAATTTCCACTTCCGTCATGTTATCTTCACGGTCGATGTCCAAAATGCGGGCATTGGGGAAGTTCGCTTTCAGGAACGCGTCCACACCTGCGGCCGGAGCTACGGGGATGTAATCGCTGTAATCATAATCTTCGTCCATGTCAACCAGTTTTTTCACCAGTACGCCGTCCTTCGAATAATAAAGGTCGATTTCCGTTGCCACGCCGTCTACCGTATTCTTCACTTCAATCACATAGACATCTTCCAGGCCATTGCGCTGAATCCGTTCCACCTCGTCGACGGTCCATGCGGAGTACTCGCTCTCGCCGAAAGCGGTTTTCACTTCTGCGGGTAATTGGTCGAAGAGGATTTCACTGTCCGTCGTCATGTACCACCGGCCGGCATTGTCGAACCAGGCCGCATATTCGCCTGCTGCCGCACGGGTAGCCGCCATATTGAAATCCGCCACCACATACTCGCCTTTCACCGACCAGTTCACATCGGTAGCATTCGGATAGAGCTGAAACAAAGCAGCCTGCGCCTCGGCACTCACCTTACCGTTTTCCGGACCACCGACAACAGGTGCATCGTCATTACTGCAACTCCACAAACTCACAGCCATACAAACCATGGCAAACAAATGTTTTTTCATAATCATTCTTTTTTTCATTTATAAATTCAAGACACTGTTTTTCTCTTTACCATAAGAGGCTTCATTGATACAACCTCTTCTCATGCCACAAAAGTATGGGGCAAATCTGGAAAGAAACTGGAAAGACTGAAAAAACATCTCCCCTCACCCCGCACACCCCGGATTAGGCGGCGCTGCTTCCCGCACAATCGCAGCCGCATCGAAGCAGGGACACTCCTTTATCCACTCTTCGGGTTCTATCTCGCCGTTGCCGTTCAGGTCGGGACTGAGGTCGCGGTGGCCGCAGAGGCGGCTGCCGGGATAATCGCGCAGCAACAGCATTACGAGCACCCGCAGGGAGTGTTTCTGAAAATCGGTGCGGGTATCGGCAGGATGTCCGTGCGCATCGAGTCCGCCTTCGTAGCAGATGCCCAAACTGTGGGCGTTGTGGCCGCGGACATGCGCACCGGGCTGTGTCATGGGACGGAGCGTCTTTATATCGCCGTTCCTGCGGATGTAATAGTGATAACCTGCGCCGGAGAAGCCCCGGCGCAGGTGGTCTGTTGTCAAGTCATGTTCGGTGTAGCTACGGTCACAGCGGGTAGCGGAACAGTGGATGACGATGAGGTTGATAAATCTCACTTTTATTAAGTATAAAGTTAAGTAACTTAAGAATTAAGTACGTAATTTACGTATGAAGTACAATCAGGCGGGCATTGCGTTCATGCCTAAAGCGCCTAAAACAGCCGAAGCTACGGCGATTACGATTTTAAGGAGCTTGTCCCACCAGTTTGATTTTGTTGCCATAAGATTTAAATTAAGGGTTAGGTTAAAAACTATGATAAGGGTGTGCCCGAATGCTGTTCCGCATAAAAAAGGAAAACGAGATGAAAAGAAATCCGGGAAATCCGAAAATCAGCAGGAAACCGACTATCCGAGCGGATTCTCCTCTTCGCCGCTATTGCCGCCGCTACCACCGGAAGAACTGCCGTCCGCAGGCTTGTCCAGCGAGAAAGCCACATTTGCCGGGCTGCGGGTGGCAGCCGTACTGCCGTTCACAAGCTTCAGCTCCTTGTCGGGCACAAAGCGGATATTCACTTTGGAGATATTCCTCACCGTGCAGTCTTCCGACTTCTCCACACCCGGACAGCGGAACGTCATGTGAAGCGTGCCGAGCTGGTTCAGCTTCACCTTGTCGCCGTTGGCAAGGTTCGCCTGAATCTCTTCCACAAGAGCCTCTATCACGTGCTTCACATCGCCTTTTGTCATGGCGCAGTTCTTCTGAATACTGGCGGCGAGGACATCAATATCCACCGTTCCGCACGTTTTGGGTTTCTGACGGAGATAATACAACATGGGAGAGCTTTTATCGCTCACGATTCTACGACGCTGAAAGCGTTCTACAAGTACATCCATAAAAATAAAGTTTAGGTTTAGATTAAAAAAACAGTAAATAAAATTCTTAAAAGAAAAAGCCCGGGCCACACAACAAACAAAAGATTTAAGGCGCCTTATCCAATAATTACTTCCCTTCTCGAGCACATTACAAAGATACGAAATCAGAGAGGCAAAGTCAAGTATTTTGCCATTTATTTTCCGGTAAAAGCGAAGTTTTTTTCTAACAGGAAGAGCGTGCGTTTCTCGCCATCCACTCCAGTGTGGGTTCGTACTCGCCAATCTTCGTCAGCGTGGGGTTATGCCCGAAATATACATCTCCCGTCTCGCCGTTGCGGTGCTTGGCAAGAATCACCATGCCCAACCCTTCGGAAGGGAATTTGCTCTTGCGCTCGGACATCAGTCCGTACAGTGCGGGACGATAGAGCAACATCACCACATCGGCATCCTGCTCGATGGCGCCGCTCTCTCTGAGGTCGCTCAGTGCAGGCCGCTTGTCGGCACGCATCTCGCACTCACGGTTCAACTGGCAAAGCAGGATAACGGGAATATCCAGCTCCTTGGCTATCAGCTTTGCCTTGCGGCTCGCTTCCGCCACTTCCTGTTCACGGTTGCGGTTCTTCTGTTCCGACTTCATATCGCAGAGTTGCAGATAGTCGATAATCAGCAGGTCGCAATGCCCCTTGCTCTTTTGCAGCAGAGCCGACGAGCGGATATGATCCATGCTCGCCTTCGGGTTGTCGTCCACATACACAGGCAGGCACGACAGTTGCCGGGCGGCTTCCAGAGCCTGTTGCTGCTCGTCGGCGCTGAGTTGCCCGCTTTTGAGGTGTCCGGCATCCAGCGAGGCAGCCTGTGCGCAGAGCCAGCGGTCGCCCAGCCTTTCGCCCTGCATTTCGAGGCTGTTCACCAACACCTGCTTCCCGGCACGTCCCGCCGCCAGTGCCAGATGCAGGGCAAAGGCGGTCTTGCCCACCGAAGGACGGGCGGCTATGATGTGCAGATCGCCCCGCTGCCAGCCGGCAGTGAGCCTGTCGAGGTCGCGCAGGCCGGTGGGGATGCCGGTGATGCCGTTGCGGTTGTTCGCCACTCTGCCGTCCATTTGCCTAAGGGTATCCAGCATCAGGCGGTCCATGTCGCGCAGGCAGCCGGCAAAGTCGGTTTTACCTTCCAGGTGTTCGATAAGCTGATGCAGTCCGGTCAGGGCATCGCCCAAATCCACCGACTCATCGGCGGCTACGGCAAGCAGACGATGCAGGCCGCTAATCATCTCGCGCCGGATATACATGCCGCGCAAGATAAGCGCATGATACTCCAGGTGGGCGGACGACGCCACCCTGCCCAACAGACGCGCCAGTTCGAAGGCGCCGCCCACGAACTCCAGTTTGCCACGGGCGGCAAGCTCGGCACGCACCGTAATGATGTCTATCGCCTTGCCCGCGCGGTGCATGGCAAGCAGGGCGGCAAAGATTTCGCCATACTTCGCTTCGTAAAACATTTCGGGGCACAGCTTCCCGCTTACAAGCACCATAGCGGTACTTTCGGCGAGACAAGCGCCTAAGATTACCGACTCCAGGTCAGCATCATGAGGATTGAGGATTTCTGCCATAAGGGTAAAAGGGCGATTAATTGACAAATTCGTTTTCAAAGATTCTATATTCCAGATATTTGGCAGCCTGGTAGCAGAAATGCGTATTGTTCAGGCTGAAATAATAATCTTCCACTTTCCGGTAGGCAAGTTCGCGCTCGCGGGTGGAGAGTTTTTTCCAAAGGGCGCGGACATAGCTGCCGTTCTCCACCGGCAGGTGGGTGGTGCGGCCGTAATAGGCAAGAAACTCCTTCAGCGACTCTTCGAAAGCGGCGGAGGATTTCGACTTGGCGGCAACGGGGGCGGCAGCGGCGGAAAAGCTGCCGCCCCCGTTCATAACCTTCCCAATGGATGCCGGCTGTCCCGTCCAGGCATCATAGCCGGGCACATGGATGTGGCTGGGGCAACAGCCCGGCACGCGCTCGATAAGCCCTGCAGCGAAACACCGGTCGAAAAAGCGCCGGGTACGCGCCCTTGTCCAGCCGAATATGTCCGCCCAGCCCATAAAAGTGATGACGGACTCTCCACGGGCACACTGTACCCCGGCTCCGTTGCAGAATACTACGGCAGGCTTGAAGTTGACGTTTGTCAGCACCCGCAGGAAGGCTTCTTCCTCGCAGCATGCCGCACCTTTTTTCTCGCAAATCTCTTGTAGCAATGCACGCGAAACCATGACATAGCCCATTCTAAGCAAATTGTTTTTCATACTAAAGTTACAGATAAATATTGATAAATGTCGAAACCGGAAAACGACCGCTCCGGCGGTCACGGCACATGCCTTTACGTCAACCGGTTATGCACGTGCGGCAGCCATGCTTCCGGCCACGCAGCGTACACAATATAATTCAATAGAAGATAAGATATACTATCGTATATCTACGGCGTAGCGGTACGGAACGGCGACGCAGAGCGGCAGAACCGATGATGCGTTCCACCCCTACGGATGATGTATACGAGTGTAACAGACGATGTGTCCGCCCCTGACAGACGATGTGTTTTCATTGATTTCATTATTCTTTCTAATTGTTTAAAATTTATACCACACCGCCCGGAAGCGTTTCACTGCCCCAATGCACGATGAATACACAAAAATATTAAATAACAAAGAGGCATGAAAAGTAAATATTTACACGTAAAATCATGTAAATATTTACTTTACAAACAATTAGAAAGGAAAGTACGTATTTTATTTCACTGAATTAATGGTTGTGAAACAGAGACTCCGGTGGTGAGAAAAATACACGGAATTAAAGCAATAGAATTGCATTTATCATCAGAAAATGATTATCTTTGCAATTATATTGCAGAGCACATGAAAGAACAAAGCTTATCAGACTGGATTGAAGAAAAAGAGATGAGAGGGTATTACACTTTCACTATTGAGGAAGTTCAAAAGAATTTTCCTCAATTTGGTAATGCCTATATCAGTACTTCGTTATATCGCTTAACTATAAAGAAAAAAATTATTTCTCCCTGGAAAGGGTTTTATGTTATCATGCCGATTGAATATGCTTTGAAAGCGATTATCCCGCCTGTATTTTATATTGACGCGTTAATGGTATTCTTAAGAAAAGAATACTATATCAGTTTACTTAATGCAGCATCGTTCTATGGAGCATCACATCAAAGAGCTCAAACTTTCTCCGTGACAACAGAGGCTCCCAAATTGAGAAATACCACAAAAACAGGAACTTCTATTCTTTTCTTCTCAAAGAAAAACATACCGGAAAAATTCATACGGAAACATAAAGCTCAATCAGGCTATGTAAATGTGTCCTCGCCAGAATTGACTGCAATTGATTTAATTGAGAATGAAAAATATGTAGGCGGATTAAATAGGGTATGTACCGTACTAAATGAATTGGTAGATAGCATTGACTTCGACAGATTAGATGAAGATTTCTTCAATCTTACATCAACTCCTACATATCAAAGATTGGGATATATATTAGAATATGTTTTGGAGAGAGAAGAACTTGCAGATAAGCTTAAAGCTAAGACCTCTTCCCTCCCGATGAGGAAAATACCGTTCAAGATAGGTAAATCTACACTGGACTGTGAAATAGAAAAAAAATGGAAAGTAATCATTAACCAAGAAATAGAAGTAGACGAATGATACCCGAATTTGCAATTAGAGAATGGAATGAAACTGTTCCATGGACCGACTCAGAACAAGTAGAGCAAGACTTACTTATTTGTAGAGCCTTAACAGAAATATATAAAGATGAATATCTGGCATCTCATCTTGCTTTTCGCGGTGGCACGGCCTTGCATAAACTATACCTTTCTCCTCAGCCCAGATATAGTGAGGATATTGACCTTGTACAGGTTACAGCAGAGCCAATAAAAGAAACTTACGATCATATTAGAGAAGCCTTATCATTTCTCGGAGAGCCAAAGATTAAGCAAAAGAGGAACAATAATACTTTAATATTCAGAATGGAGTCCGAAATACCTCCGGTTGTTCCTATTCATTTAAAGATAGAAATAAACTGTAAGGAACATTTCAATGTGCTACCTATGCAGAAAATTCCATTTTCCGTTTCAAATAAATGGTACAAAGGAGGATGCGATGTTCTTACTTACCAACTTGATGAGCTTGTAGGCACAAAACTCAGAGCATTATATCAAAGAAGAAAAGGAAGAGATTTGTACGATTTGTATAAAGCACTGACAACAAAAGAGCTTAATATCGTAAATGTACTAAAATGTTATAATCTGTATATGGATTTTGTGGTGGATCACATTCCTACATACAAGGAGTTTATCATTAATATGGAAGAAAAAATGCAAGATGAGGAATTTTTAGGAGATACCAAACAATTGCTCCGTCCTGATGAGAATTTTAACCCACAAGAAGGATATGAGGTAGTGAAAACAGCATTGATTGACAGGCTGCAGAAATAACAATAACTGATATATTCCATTATAAATCATTACTGATATATTTTCCTATATGCACGGCTATTCCTTTTTGCGTGGCTTTAGGCTGTTCTCGCAAGAAGTTAAGCACTTTGGAGTGATTCCGTTTGAAGTGCTTGCACTTTGAATATCTTGTACAATCAAGTATTTGCGATGTGCTATTTGTACATCGGTCTGATTGGCCATAGTGTAACGGGGATGTGTCAAAATACACTTGACGATTTCTTTTTAGGCACGGATTTCGCGGATTTCACGGAAAAAGAACAAAGAAAATCCGTGTTTTCCGCGTAATCCGTGCCTAAAAAAACAAATAGTAAGCGGATTTTAGTTTTGACACACATTCAACCGTTGTACCATACTAAGAAAAAGCCACCAAGAATTAACCCCGAATTATTCTTCTATTATAAAAGCCGGTGACGTCTTAATGCAGCGAATCGTACGGGATTTGTTTACATTATGGTCTTCCGCCTTGGCTGTAGTCCCTGTATGAGTCCAGCTTTGGTGCCCTCCACTTATGGTTGCCCACAATACCTTTGCAGCAATTGATTTTGAAGAATCAAATTGGTGACCGAATCCTCCCAAGACCAGATTGTTTTCGTCAAAAGCAATTTGGATGTAATTGGCTGTTGCAAGGAGACCTCCTTCCCACGCTATATTTTCTCGGCTATGGGCTGAAATAACGGCCGGTCTTCCACTACCCGTTGTGTAATTTACCGGTGTGCCATTAAGCGTGTAGTTAATAGCCCCCGATTTTAACAAAAGCTCAAAATCTCTCGAAGTAGGAAGCTGGTATCCTTCCGGACAATGGCTGCTTACCGATCCATTTCCTATGATTGCCGGATTCTGGAGCGACTCATACGAATCGAAATAGAAACGCGGGACGGATGCGTCATACTTTAAATTCATTCCCTGCGTATAGCGCCCTTTGTACTGACTGCCGGTTAAACGTACAAAATCCTCGTCAGAACAAGAGGCAAAATAGGCAGACAGATCACCTATTGTTTCAGATTCACTGACGGTTATCTGGTCGTCGAAACTCTTTGAGTTTCCTTGTAAGTTGAAACGACACCAGTAAGTGTCACCCATAAGGACAACAGGCAAGCCGTGATTCAGCCGGGTAACGGTGTATGTTTCATGTATGCCATTCGGGCCGTTCACGGTGAGCAAACCCTCCTGAGTGCTGCCATTGGCTTCCGGATCGTTAGGCTTGTAGCCTGCCTGAATTTCATAAACTCCGTCTCCTTGGGGTATCGCCCTTAGCCAACTGCCACCACTGACACTAACCTCATAGTTCTTAGGTACCTCTATCTGGCCTAAAGCACTGTCGACATATTTATTGAAATGAATGTTATAGGGTGGGGTGTTTGTAAGATGATTATACAATTCTCCCTTGAAGGTCGTTGCATTGGACTGAACAATTACCAACCGGCCACTGTAGTAGTCCGGGTGCCTCTTGCTGTGCATATTCAGGTACATATATTCCGTCTTAGTACCCGGCTTTTTCCAAGAATTGCGTACCAAGAACTTTTTCCCTTGAAGGTCGGCACGAGTTTCCGTATACGGAGTAATGGAGGCTGTTGTCCCATCAATTGTGAATTCCGCATCTTCCGGCACCTTATCCAATACAAGTATTGACGTTGACTCCTTGCTTGGGAGGTAAACCGTATCTTTTGTTGCACTTATATACGCCCCTTCAGCCAAAGTAGAAAGTTCACTATTAACCAGAATATTGGTAGAAGGTTTTGCCGTGATAGTTTCTTCGACTTCCCAACTTTCATTTTCCACGGATATGCTTGCCTGCAAATTAGAACTGTCTCCGCTAAATAACTTTATTTTATAAATGTGGTTTCTATGGATTGTGTTAGGCAGTGCCAGTGAAAGTGTGACAGGATCGCCTTCAAGGGTGCCATGCAGCTCCACAGGAATACCGTCCCCCACTTGTTCATACAGGTGGACCAATCCGGCATATTCACCCGGCTTCAACGGGGTATTGAATGTAGTGTCTATTTTTGCCAATGCTGCACCGGACGGCGAACTGACCGGATTTTGCGGAAGCAGGAATGCTTCACAATGTATGTTATCCATACTTATCCTATTGATTTGTATGTCGGCATCGTCAGCTATGTTTAAGTCTACTCTGGCAATGGCCCGTGTAAGCAATACTTGGGTGGTACTCTCCTGGCTTCCGGTTAAGTCTGCCTTTCCGGTCATCACCGGTTTCTCTCCATCTGCTTGAGGAGAGGCAGAGAGTATTGTAGTGGCAAGCAGTTCGTTCTCTTTCAATCGGCCTATTTCCTGTGTAATCCCATCCAGCAGATTACCGGTGTTTACAAAGAAATAGATTTGCTCTCCTTCGGCTAACGAGCTGATTGTAGTGTATCCGTTCTTATCCACTGTCAGATTTTTGTAAACGTCGGACAGAACTCCCTCTTTGAACAGATAAGCCTCTATGTTTCCCGGCAGGTCCGTACTAAGAACAGTTTCTGAAGTCGGTGTGTAGACCAAAAGCCGGAGAGAATGCTTGTTCTGAACATCATTGGTTTTTCCATCGTTAAAATCCTCCTTAGAGCATCCGATACAAAGTATTGAAAATAATACAGATATAATAACAGACAAATGTTTCATAATTATTAGTAGATATTGGGATTACTTCTTGATTTTAATATTGTATGGGAATTGACAGGAAAATCTTTTATGTTATTCTTGTAGAACACATCGGCACATCCCGAAGCCCACTGTCCGTATGTCATGGTGCTATTATGGTTGTAGCCTAAACAATGACCTAATTCGTGAAAAATAGTGGAACAACATCCGCCGCTGTTTTCGTAATGATAAAGGAAAGATTTCTGATAGACTCCCCATGTTCTGCCCCCACCTAATCCTGATACACCATTGCCACTATATATAAGTCCGATGTCGAATCCGGAAAGGTTTTCCAGTCTGGATATAAGCGTTGATGTGTCAACTGGATACCTGTTATTGTCAAGAAAGGTTCCTTGGAACGTCGAAACCCGCTGCTGGAACTTTTCCAGCGTACACATATATCCGATATTCAAAAAGAGTGCAACAGCTTCCCTGCAATGTACAGGGCGTATTCCCCACCAGTTCTTGTTGGGAGTTCCTGTTACGGGATTTCCTCCATTAAGTACGAATTTGATGTACCATTTCGCTTTTATCTGGGAAATCTTAGTCCAATACGGGTCGTTGCAAGCTATCTTAAGACTCAAGGAAGCCGGATTCATCTCTTCTGCTGAAATTTGTTGAATTTTCCCTGACTCAGTGCGGTATAATCCTTTCTCCAATACCTTTATCGATGTCTTAATATCGGCAAATGCCGGAATGTCGTCAATGTAAACGAACTCCACATATTCATCCATAGTCGGACTTTTTGCCATGACTGTAACCTCTTTTATTCCTACGGGAGAATAAAATCTCATGTGCAAACTATCGTTCTCCATATTTATCTGCAAAGGTTGGGTTATATAAAATGACCGTAGATTTGCATTGGTATAGACTGAAGCAGGTTCTTCATCACTTAGAATCGTATAATAATTTAGAGGAGTGAGCTCATCGGCAAGGTTAGTACCCACATTGTCTTCCGGATGTACAGCCTGCACATGTATGGTAGAATGCCTGGCGGCATCTAAGGTTGCCTTTGCATCATACTCCGTATCAAAACTTTCCTTTCGGTGATTCATTGTATTTACTACTACTTGACCGGAAAAACCATCCTTTACGGTAGGGAAAAATAAGCACTGTTTTTGTTCCGATAACGAGAAGGATGCTATGCTTCGCTGTCCCGAATGGCTGCCGTCTGCATGCAGGGCAGAATAGCTCCTGCTGTCTTCCGAAGGAATAAAATGACAGTCGTGAACCGATTTGCGCACGTAATCGCTTTTGTATTGTATATCAAAAGAGACCAGCCCTACAGCTTGGGAAATGCGTATTTCCTCTATCTTGATTTTTCCGTTTATTACCGAGAACTTGTGATTCGTATAATAATATTGGGCTTTCAGAGGCTTCGCCGGCGTATTTTCAGGAAAAGACAGCCACGGTGAGGAACTTTTCTCTATTTTATGTATCCGGGCTCCATCCTCTTTATAGTTACCTTTCATGGCTAATATAAGAAGGTTGTAGGTGCCGGTTTCGAGCCCTTCCACCATAATTGTTGCAGGATCGGGGAATTTAACTTCACGGTCGATGTCAATTTGGCCCTCTTTGAGAACATAGGCACAAAGAGTATCGAAAGGTGCGGTCAAATCCACGGTGCGGGTAGCGGAACCCGTATCGTCAAAAGCCTCTGCCTTTAAGCGAAACAAAACACCCGTGCCGTCATATTCGGCTAACGGATAACTATTGTCTTCTATTTCGTCCCGGATGCAAGAAGCCAAGAACGGCAGAAGAAAACAGCAAATAAAAATCACTTTTGAGATGCGCATAAATAATTCGGTTAAATTACGTTTTACTTTAAAATAATATTGAAGCAACTCTAATTCAGGAAATTCCCCTCAGACTTTATGCACAAACAGCAAATCTTCAATCATCAGGTCGAGTTCTGCCGGATGGATGCTGTCCTCGTGATAATGGAAGTAATGGCTGAGCAGGGTACGTACCTGCTTCACACGCGACTCGGCAGTGTATCCGTGCCACTGCCACACTCCTGCATCGAGTGCATGGCGAATGACACCGACGGCAGGGGCAATCATGCCCCGCACATCATCGCCGGGATAAATCTGAGTTTTTTCCTGGGGCAGGATAATGGTTACTTCGGGGTGGTAAGCGCGCACTACGCGCAATGCTTCGGTCCAACGGACGTGCTTGGCTATGACATCACGCGTTTCTTTCTTAGGATTCTTCATTACGGGTTATCAATTGTTAAGATTATCAATATTTCTGTTATCTGTCATTTATCTATCTACCGGCTCTCACTCAATATTCATTTACCGATTATCATTCATCTGCCGGCGTTCACCACTCTATTTTTCCTACGTGCCTCCATCCGCTTCTCGAAAAGCTCCGCCACCCATACAGGAAAACCGAAAACGGCTACGAAAATCGCTAAAAACAGGACGCCTCCGCAAGCGATTCCGTAGCATATCCCTCTGTGTGCAAACAAACAAAAACACGAACAAAGTCGGGACAAACCTTTTTTATTCATAACATTGGGACTGTTTTCGGGTTCTATTAATTTCGTTATCATTCTAATTCCAATTCTAAAGTTCAGGCAAAAGCCTTATTATCAATACCAGCCGGATACTTTTACTTTTTCCAACCGCCACGGACAACAAAGCAGAACCTACAGTTTCAATCAAGGTCGCGGATGCAGCGAAAATATCTGTCCGTACTAACATTCTTCGCGTCCAGCACAATGGCTCCCGTATCATTATAACGTACATACGGGTATGAGTTTCCGCCCCCACCCGCTTCGGTAGCCGTTCCTCCTGCCACTCCCGTCAGCCCTGCCTGCTGTAGCTCCGGCCACAGGATGTAAATCAGTATCGCTTCCTTTAGTGTGGGCAAGCGCCAGCCGCCGCCATCATCGGCAAGATTCCTGCACCTGTTTACGGCATTAATCCAGGTAGCGGAAAATCTGGCAGCAGACAGTTCAAACCTGTAATACACCTGCTCGTCGCTCGCTGCCGAACCGATATTGGTTTCATCATCCGTACCGAGCCTGGCATTTGTGCCGTCCGTGGCACGCGCTTTCTTAACCTTGGTGTGCCGTATGGCAGAAGCGTCTATAATGATTTTTCCGTTCTCTTTCACCACTTCCTGGGCATAACCTGCCGCTACCGTCAGGCAGCACAGCACAACCCATAATGTTCTCATGCTTTTTCTCATATCCTCATTGCTGTTTCATTTGCGTATAACCGTACATTCATTCACGTGCAACATCACCTCAGTTCCCTGCCGCAACGGACGGTATAAGTCACCGACGCCATTTTACCCTGTGTATTGCTGAATATAAAAGGATAACCCTGCCTCATGCCAACCGCTGCGTAACCATAATTACGAGGCCCCGTTTCGGTAGAAGAGATAAAACTGCTGCCTGCAAAGCTACGTTCGTCTTGCGGCAGGGCAATAAGCATCAGAAGCAACTCCTGCTGCGCAGGCAGATACCAGTTGGTTTCGGATGCGTCGATAATGCCGTCACCGTTCAGGTCGCGGTTCTTCTCGTGGCAATACCGTCCGGCGGAGCTCTTGTATATCGGGTGATAAATGTCTGCGGCAGGGTCCGGATAATAATAGGGTCCGGTAACAGTACCGGTATAAGCGCCGATTTTAGTATTGCGTACCTCGCTTCCGTACATTTCCCGGTAAGAACCGGATGCCATTCCGAATCCGGTTGCCTCGTTATCCGTACGCTGCACATCCGTATACACCATATTTGCCGTCAGGAACTTGCCATTGCGGAATTTGTCCGGACTGTTGTAAACATAATCGTCGGAGAATCCCCATTGCATCGTGCTTATGTTCTGCAGCGATGGGTCGATGCCCGGATTCATCACCATGTTGAACTCCGGATACCTTTCCACGACCATTTTCCTTTTCACACTGCCCGGCGTTCCGTCCTCATTCAAAAGATTCAGCCCTGCACCCTTATGATTATCATCCGTATAAAAAGAGAGATAACCCGACTGATTGATAATGAAAATCCGTATTTCCGGTTTATCCGCATTTCCCCCATCCTTATAGAACGAGAAACGCACCCGTGCGGTACGGTTGCCGCCGTTCTGCAAAAATTCGTCGGCATAAACGTAGAAAGTCCGCTCGATTATGGACGACCCGGCAAACGGTATATCCGTAATCCGGTAGCACATGCGGTGGGTGGCATCGGTAAAGGGCAGGCTATCGTCATCGTCCTGATTTGAGGGAACGGCAGGCCAGCCGCTCTTGCCTTCAGCTTCCAGCTTTGCCCGGATGCTTTTGTGCGGAATATATTTGGGACGCACAAACTTGCTTTCGGGGTTGGCTGCCTGCTGCCACACATCGTCGGGCGATGCCTGCTTCACCTGGTGATACATCAGATTCAAGGGAGAGATTTTCAGCCAGTCGGCATCAAAACCCGGTTCATTGCAGGTCCGTTCTTGCGAATCGAGTATCTCCACAACGGCCGTACCGTTTGCGGCGTGCATGCGCATGGGACGAAAATCGGGGTGCGCGTCCATGGTCAGGTTACTGCCGTAGTCTATGAGGAAATCGCCTACGGAAGAGTCTACATTCGTATCTACCTTGATATCGTCAACGCCACGCACTGTAATGTTAAAGGTGTAGTGATGGCCGCGACGAATGTTGTAATCGCTGTGGTTGTCTTCGCCCAAGTAGATATATGCCTTTACCCGCTTCACTTCGACATCGGTTGTGTGCATGGCAGTAATGACAACGGCGGTGGCGCGCCCGGGTTTGAACCATGCCTTGCCACGTGAGTCGGTATCGTCTTGCTTCATGCCCGGATATTGCTTGCCGGGGTCACCGGGCAATGCTTTGGCTATACGTCCGCCCCGGCGGTTCTCAAAGAGATAGAGTGTTTGGGAAACGGTCTTTGCCTGTTTGTCTTCCGTTTCGAAGGGGTAGTCTACGGCACTTGTCAGCCAGTATTCATCTTTGTCGTCGGCAGTGGTATCCGGGTTGGGATTAATGTCGGCATTGCCCTCAAAGAGGTAGCTGCGCACCGGAACATCCTGCACATCCCAGCCGATGATGGTTACTTCCTGCCCCGCGGGAGTTGCGTCGGTGACGGTGAGCGTGAGCTTTGCCGCCAGGTATTGAAGCTGTACGGGGGTTGTGATGGTATGGGTGCCCGGCTGCACGTCTACATGCTCCCGGATTGCCGTCATCACAAGAGGCTCGGTGGAGTTCAGACCGAAGTCCAAACCGGACGCCGTTACCATGAATTCACGGAGAGCGTCGTAAGAGGTAACGGCAGCCAGCCTACTGTCCATATCGTCCTTACTGTTTGCCACAAAGCAGAATGTATGGTTACTGCCCGACCACGTGTCTATCTGAAGAGACGAGAGCGATGGGCCATCGGGCTGTGCCGTGTATTTGCGGTTGGTCACGACCTCGCCGCTACCGTTGAATATCAGTACACGCAGGTTGTCCAGCCGGTTCTCCACATCGGAAGAAACGGTGCGGGTGTCGGAACCGGAACCGAGTGCACCGCGTGTATTGCCTGTACTGCCGCCTGCACTGACAGCACCGGTCATATCGGGCAGCAGCATTCTCAGGCTGACACACGCAGCGATGCCTTCTTCCACACGTGTGGTATCGAACTCATCGCGCATGCACCCGGACAGGAGCAGTGCACCGAAAAAATACAGGATTATTATCTTTTTCATATTGACTATTGTTTTCGTTTCTAATTATCAAGACATTACAGGTCTAAAGCATGAAATAAACACTTTCAGTCGAGGTCGCGGATACAGCGATAAAAGCATAGAGTATATTTCGCGATCGTACCCAATACATGCTCATAACCTTTTGCTCTCGTATCCACCCTAGCACGATATGCTAGAGTTCCTACATTGCCACTTTGCCCTCTCTCTTCTGTAGCAGCCCAAAATTCACCTGCTTTAAAAAGTCCAAGCTGTTCCAGCTCCGGAGACAGTACAAGTATTAACTGCAACTCCCTTTGGGTAGGAAGACGCCAACCGCCACCTGTATCCGTCTTATTTGCGCATGCAAGTATAGCATCGTTCCACGAAAGCCTGTCCGTGGATACCTGCCCGACTTCAAACTTATAATATACCAAGCTATTACTTACCACAGACGCTATATCATCGGCTGTGTTCGGTCCTTTCAAACTGGATGTAGCGGTAGTAGTCCGTGCTTTTTTAGTTGTCACATGCGGTATTGCCGAAGAGTCTATAATAACTTTCCCATTTTCACTCACTACCTTCTGAGCATGACCGGTCGTTGCCGCCAGGCAAGCAAACAATCCGAATAATATTTTCACTGACTTTCTCATCCCTATCGTAACTCCAATTCAATATAATTATTACACTATTTAGTTATGGTTTTCTCTAATTCTCTGAAACAGCGCACAAAAGCCTGACTATATTTACTATGATAAGACAGAAGAAGTTCATTGTATGCAGTCATATAAGCAGAACGAATCTGTGAATTAGCATTATTAGACTCTGAAGAAGAGAGGTTAGCAAACCTATGCGTCATTACTCCGGCAATGCCCCACATTATTAATTCATGTGCTGAAGGCAGATACCAATAGGCTTCTGAATCATCAATGATACCGTCTCCATTCAGGTCGCGATTCTTCTCGTGACAATACCGCGCAGCAGAGGTTCTAAAAATCGGATGATAAATATCCCTTTCTTCCGGATCAGGATAATAGTAAGGCGCTCCGCTATTGCTTCCCGTATAGGGTGGAATCGGATCTATTGTATTACCCAAGTCGCTATTGCTATTACCATACATCTCGCGATAAGAGTCTGTCCTCTTCCCGAATTCCGTCGGCTCATTACCATTACGGACTACATCATTATAAACGGCGTTTGCTGTCATATATTTACCATTACGGAAAAAATCCGGCTTGTTATACAAACGGGTCCTGGAGAATCCCCACCTCACCCCGCCCGTATATTGCACTCTGGCTGGAATGCCCGGATTCATCATTATTCTATATTCATGAAATCTCTCGACTACCGTTTTCCGCTTTACATTGCTCGGCGTCCCGTCTTCATTTAAAATATACAGTCCGGCATCCGGATGGCTGTCGTCCAGATAAAAAGAGATATATCCCCTTTGAGTAATATCAAAAGTCATGACTCCCAACTTATCCGGGGCATCTCCGTCTTTATGATATGTGAAGCGTACCCGTGCATTACGGGTTCCGTCTCTTTCAAGGAAGTCATCAGCATAGACGTACAAGGTTTGCGCTGTAACCGTAACCTCGGTAAACGGTATGTCGGTAATCTTGTAACACATGCGGTGGGTGGCATCGGCAAAGGTCATTTCATCATCGTTATCCTTTCCAGCAGGGATGGCATTCCATCCGCCTTTACTTGCCAGCTTAGCTCTGACACTCTTGTGCGGAATATACTTAGGACGCACAAATTTGCTGTCGGGGTCTGCGTCCTGCTGCCATATATTGCCGGGTTGCTTCACTTGATGATACATCAAATTCAATGGAGAGATTTTGAGCCAGGTAGCGTCAAATCCCGACGGGTCGTCGTAAGTCCTGCCCTGCGAATCCAGGATTTCCATGGTTGCCGTTCCTTTGGGAGCCTGAATACGCATAGGGCGGAAATCCGGATGGGCATCCATTGTCAGATTATCACCATGATCCACCAAAAAATCGCCCATAAGAAAATCTACATTCGAATCTATCTTAATCTCATTGAGACCGTTCACCGTTACAGTAAAGGTATAATGATGCCCACGCCGAATATTGTAATCGCTGTGGTTGTCCTGACCTAAATAGATAAATGCCTTTATCTGTCTTGTTACCAAATCTGCCTTGTGCATGGCTGTAACAACAATGGCAGTGGCACGCTTGGGTTTATACCACGCCTTGCCGCGGGAGTCTTTATCATTTAGCCCCATATTACTGTATTGTTCATCCGGGTCGGCTGGCAGTGCTCTGGGTATACGCCCACCACGGCGGTTTTCAAAGACATAGAGCGTTTGGGTAGCAGTTCCTGCCTGCTTGTCTTCCTCCTCAAAAGGATAGTCTACTCCGGTTGTCAGCCAGTATTCGTCCTTATCGGCACCTGCTGTTTCCGGATTGGGATTGGCGTCTTTACTATCGTCGGGGAAAAGGTAGCTGCGTGTGGGAGCATCCTGCACATCCCAACCGATAATGGTTACTTCCTGAGTGTCGGGGGTATTGTCGACAAGAGTCAGTGTAACTTTTGCCGCCAGGAATTGAAGCTGTACGGGGTTGCTGATAGAGTTTGCTCCCTCTTGCACATTTACATTCTCCATAATTGCCGTCATTATGAGTGGAACATCGGTACTCTGACCAAGATTTAATTCGGTAGCCGTCACCAAAAGTCCTTTGAGGGCATTGTAAGAGGTAAGCGCCATTAACTGACTGTCCATACCGTCCTTGACGTTGGCTACAAAGCAGAGCGTATGGCCCTTACCGGAACGGGTGTCTATCAGCAAAGATGAAAGCGAAGCACCGGTTTGTGCCGTGTATCTATGTCTGGTCACTATTTTGCCCCCACCGTCGAATACCAGTACGAACAGGTTGTCCAGACGTTTTTCCACATCGGCAGATACTGCACGTGTGTCGGTGCCACCACCCATAACGGGCAATGTTATCTTCAGACTGATACGCGCCGCTGCGCCTTCCACCACACGCGTGGTATCGAACTCATCGCGTACACAACCCGAAACAAGTAATGCTCCAAGCAGATACAGTATTGCTATCTTTCTCATCTAAATCGACTTTTATTTTTAATTTTATCAGGTATTAAAATTCTTTCCATATCTCCAGCTTGCCCCAGTCGGTGACTTTGACGTCTACGCTTACAACTCCCCGGAAGTCTACCAGCACATTGAGCAGCCTGCCTTCCGCCACACGCAGGGGGTTACCGTTACTGTCGGCAATTACGGTGGTTTTCAGCACGTCGCGGTGGTAGATGTCTATCTTGATGTCCGCTTCGGTGGGGAATATATTGAAAGCAGAGGATACGAATTCGCCGTTGTCATTGAATGCCGCCTGGGGGCGGTAGTTTACTTCCGTGCCGTTGGGCTTGCCGTAGAAGTCGAGCTTGTCGGTGGTTTTGCGCACGATGTAGTGGTACTCGCCTTCGGTGCTGCCTACGTACTCTCTGAGGTAGCGTGCCGTAATGGCTACCCCGGAGACTTTGCGGCGCAGGGGGAGTTCCTTGGCAGAAGCGTCGGCATCGGGGGTTATATCTATAGTGCCGTAGAACAGGTCGTCGGGCGAGCCTGCCACGGGTAAGGTTGTCCGGGTTTGGATGAGCGACACGAATGCCGTCTCTAAGTGGTCGCCCTCTTTCAATGCGGGCATCGACTGGGCGCCTTGTTTGCCATTGCCCCACGCCACCAGCTTCAGGTTGTCGTGTCCGGGATAGTCCAGGAATACGATTTCCGACAGGAGAATGTTGCGGGTATCGAGCAATGCCTTATCGGCATCGAATATATAGAGTGTGATGTCTTTTATCGTTTCACTGCCGAGACTTCCACCGTCGGCATCAAAAGCCTTTACCTGCAAGGAAAATCCGGAAGTGCGGGGAGCAGGACAATCGCTAAGGTCGTCCTTGATGCAACTTGCAGACACAAATGCCATAAAGAACAAGATAGGCAGTATGTGCAGGCAATAATGGAATTTGTTATTCTGCATGGATTGTTTTTAGTTGATGGTTAGTATTGTTTTTAATTATTGAATTTTATCAATGGCATGAGTGAAAAGAAAGGCGGGCACGGGAAACATACCCGCCTTTCGGTGCAGCTTTAAAGAATAAGATGAACGTCTGCAATCATATTAATTAAAATCCTTGCTTACGGTCTTGGCAAGCCATGTTGCTGCCGTAACAGTAACTGTTATTTGTGATTTAACCAACGGCTGCTCCGGATTGGTAGTACCACCGCCACCACCGGCACTTACATCACCGTTCAGGGTAAGGGTTACCGTGTATGCATTACCCGGTTCGATAGTGTTTCCGGCATCGGCTACGGTGAACTGAATCGGGTAGTAAATGGTTTCATCAGCGCCACCTACCGTTCTTTTAGACTGAATGGCAAGAATTGTCGGTTTGGACGTACCGTCATTACCAAAGGTGTAGAAGTGATTGAATACATCTCCATTAGCGTTAGCTGTGAAAGTTGCACCTACCGCATCTTTCAAAACTGCGGACTCCGTGGCAACACCAGCTTGAAAATCCGGATAAGAGACATCGCCCGAATAGAAAGCAGTTTGAGCTGCCTTGTCAGCAGTTGTTCCAAAGAATTTTCCGCTTTTACCTGCATACAGCAATACAACGTTTTCGTCTGTAATCTCAATAGTGCCACCGGTGAGATTGGTACGGTTGTCCTTAACGATAAGTTCAATCTTGGCTGCAACGAAACCTAATTGTACAGTGACCGAACCGTCTGTACCGGAGAAAGTGATATCATCTGTACCGGACATCCAGAGGTTATTTTTCGTTTGGGTAGCCGCGTTACCGGATATCAAATCACCGGTAACGGCCTTAAGGTCAGCTTCCGTTGTTACATTAGCAAAAGGACCGTTGGCAAGTGCACCGGTATTGGCTATTACATAAGCCGTCTTGGCAGCAGTTGTACCGTTGGTTATCGTAGCCGCCGCATTGGTAGAACTGTAATACGCCGGACAGTCCAAAGCACCACCGTCACGGAAAATGAATACGATGTAGTCGTTAATTACAACATCGGTTGTGGTACCGGCGCTACCTGCCGCTCTCGACTGCGCAACGTTATTACCTGCTCCCTCTACCTTGATAGTAAGAGTAGCCTTTTCGCCCGGAGCATTGCTGCCCAAATCGGCAATCTCCTCATTGGAGCATGAAAACATAGTGAAGGCTGCAAGAGCCACTGCTAATAAATTAATCTTCTTCATTGTTGTTTTAAATAAATAGTTAATAAAATGATATTTAATCGTTTAGTTATAATTTGTGCCGTTTATTGGAATTGCTTTAGATTGCTCTCCGCCTCGGACACACCGGCGGCAGCAGCTTTTTGGAACAAGGCACGCGCTTTTTCGGTGTCGCCCGTCAGCATATAGCACACTCCACGAAGATTGTCCGCCTTGGGATGCGTATTTCCTTGAAGGACATGCAAGGCTTCGGAGTAGCGTTTCCCGTTGAGCAGGTCGATAGCGGTGTTCAGTCCTACAAGTTCGGGGTCGGGCTGTGCCTCAAAGAATACTTTGATATAACCCGCATTACGAAGTTTCGGGAAGAAATGCCGTTTCATATAGTTGTAGGGCCTGCCCTGATTCAACCTCATAAGCAGGCTCAGGCGGCCTACTTTCTTGGCTGCATCCCACACAGGAGTGGTGTCTATGATATCCAATATCTGCTGCTTCTCGGGCATTTCGCTGTCTGCAACCAACCTGCGCAGGAAATCCCATGCCACACTGTGATTGCTCACTTCAAAGAAAGAAGCCGAAAGTAAAGTGCGGTTCGTAATGTAATCCGCCAATGCCTGCGCACGCTTACCTGCAATGCGATTGTTCAGGTCTAACGGACCGTCGGGCGAAGCCGAACCTACTACGAGTATCTTGGCTATGCGGGAATTGTCCGATTCGGCAATCTTATTCAGAACAGACAACAAATGATCCAACCTGCTGAGATTGTTTTCGTAATCGGGCTGTATAGCCCATTTGCCCACCGGGAAATAGACAATGAGCGTGGCCTCATCCTTGTAGCGGGCAATATCTTCTTTACTGCCTATACTACCTGTCCACGGCGCGAGGAAACCGTTTTCCTGCGCCAGCTTGTCGGCAACCGTTTCCGTCACGAGTTTCGTCTCGGGTATCACCGGCACAAACAGTTCGGCAGGAGTGGCAAGCGCCACATCTTCTGCCAAGAGCACGGGCGGCAGCATTTCTTCGCTGCAACACCCTTTGCTCTTTGCATCCAAACGCAGGGAAGCGCCATTCATCCATTCCCCGTAGGGAAGGACGAAGGTATAGGCAACCGCTTCTCCCGCCTTGTGGTATGCAGAGGCAGACTTCCGCTTTTCTTTCACTCTTTTTTCTCTCCACTCAACAATCTGTGCCGTGCGGCTGCCGTACTCCAATGGCGGAAGCACAGCCTGCTGCCCGTCTTTCCCGTACAATAACGGGGTTACTCTCAAAATGTAATCCTTAGCCAATCTTTCTACCTTCAGCCTGAAGGATACGTGCACGCTGTCGCCGCTACGGCTGATGTTCACATCATCTGCCTGCAACCGTGCCCGTTCCTTAGCCGATAAACCGACTGCCTGCATCAGCAGCAGTCCACATAATAGCACACAATATTTCATAATCTTCGCTTCTTGGTTCGTTACTTTATTATATAGATAAGGGAGATGCCTGCCTTGGTGGGGCCCAGGTAGTTCTTGCTGCCGCTGCCCAGCCTGTCGCCGCAGGTCTTGCACTCGAAGCGGTCGTATCCGAAATGAATGTACCCCACTCCTAACGTGGCTTCCAGATTCCAGCGCTTGCCCAGCACCCAGTTGTATCCGTAGCCTATTCCGGCTCCCGCCATCCAACCTTGGTAGCGCTTGCTGCCCAACCCGGATGATGAAGGGGTGATGCCAAAGGGAAGCATACCGCCGTAGTTGAACTCCCCGCCCAGCAGGTGTGCTCCGAAGAAGTGACCGGAGAAACCGCTGCACAGCCAATAGCGCGCTTCGGGCTGGAGCATCCAGAGTTTCATCTTCTTATTGTCCGAGAAGCTCCACGGATTGTAGTTGGCAGACATTTCGAGCGTCCAACGGGGAGCTACCTCATACTCTACTCCGAGATTAATGGTAGAGGTGATGTCGTACAGCAAATTACTTTTCACTGCAAGACGCTGCGCCGAAGCCGTTCCGGATAGAAGCGAAACAAGTAGGGTAATCATGAAAATCGTAAAATTCTTTCGCATATTCTCTTTCGTTTTATTCGTAATCTTTTACCTGTTTATAGAGGTTAATTTTCCTTTTGCTGTTTTTAGAAATTTCATCTGTTTACATAACACAGATTATTAATGTGCATTTCATTAGTAATCAAGTAATTAAAAAAGGAAAACCGTTTCAATGCTATCCGGCATGAACGATTTTCCTGAAACAAAAAGAAAAACAAGGATGTATCGGGACTTCGGTCTGATACCATTCTGTCCTTAAAATACACGCAGTAATGAAGAGTTTCCCCTTTAAACACCAACAAAAGAAACTCAACATGCCGTTATAAATGACAAAATGACAATCAAGCCTTTGCTTCGATACATCCGTTTTTCTGAAACAAAAAATGAAACATGGCGATAAAACAACGAAATTATTAACTTTAAATCGAGTACATAAAATGGAACTGAACTACATTAAAGAACACACCTCATGCGTGAACTACAAGACCGAGGAAGACGCCGGTTTCGCACTGAAAGAAGCTGCTTCGGGAGAACATTTCGACAACCGGCAACAAAAGATTAAGGCCAACCACCTGATATTTATTTTGTCAGGCGAAGTCAGCATCACCAAAGACAGCAAGGAAGAAACAAGAGTCCGTGCGGGCGAATTCATCTTCATTCCCCTTTCATCCCATTACACGGGCACGGTTATCCAGCCGGGCACATACATCAGTCTGTCATTCTTTCACGATGCAATCTCATTGTGCGACAAGCACATGCTTAGCAGCTATTTAGACGAAGTCCAGCACACACCCCTATGCTTCGAACCGCTTTCCGTGCGTGCCCCTTTGGACACGTTCCTGCATCTGCTGGAGTCCTATCTCCAGGCGGGCGTCAACTGCAAGCACCTGCACGAACTCAAAGAGCGCGAGTTGTTCATCATCTTCCGCACAGCCTACACAAAGAGCGAAATAATCCAACTCCTCTACCCTATAATGGGAATTGAGATAGACTTCAAGGCAGCCGTTCTCAAACACAAAGACCGGGTGCGCAGCAAACAAGAGCTGGCAGAATTGTTGGGCATGAGTGGTTCCGAACTTCACCGCAAGTTCACGCAAGAGTTTGGAGAAACCGTTCAATCCTGGCTTCAGAAACAAAAAAACAAGGAAATACTATCCCGACTCAATTACGATTTCATCTCTATAAAAGAGGTGGCATACGAGTTGGGCTTCACCTCCGCAGCCGGTTTCAACAAGTATTGCAAGAACAATTTCGGCTGCTCACCCAGCGAATTAAGGCAGGAAATTAAAAAAAAGCAGCAAAAATAAACACTGATATTCAGCGTTTTGTAATTTTGGATAACAGATTGGTTAATTTGGATAACTGATTGATGGATTTGGATAACGCAATATCCAAAAATATCCTTTACCTTTGCAACATCAAAGAACAGGGACAAAGTATATATAGCGAAAGCAAGTAGAAAAGTTCGGTTTATTTGAGTCGTTTCTTAGGTTTTATCTGTGTTATGTAGACAGATGAATTTTTCACCTGCATTTTTAGTACAATCCGATACGGCATCCGCCACGTTTTCATTGACCTTGTTCAGGGTATCGACCGCAAAGGAATTCAGGTAGATTTGGGTTGTCTTTTCGGACGTATGTCCCAGTCCCTCACTGATTAAGGATATCGGGATACCTTCATTCTTGGCTATGGTGGCCCACGAGTGCCGCGCCACATAAGTGGTGAGCGGAATGCCTATGTTGAGCAATGTGCCCAAGCGTTTGAGGTAACGGTTGACCGTGCCCAAAGAGTAGCGGTATTGCGTGTAGGCATCTCGCGGTGACTGCCCGTGGATATAAGGAAAAATGTACGGGCCGGATGTCCTGTATTTTTCAATAATCTCCTTCATGGCGGGCAGCAGTCCTATCTGCAACCGTTGCCCGGTTTTGCTGCGGGTGTAGAATATCGTGTCGCGCACAATGCCGTCGTGCTTGAGGTGGATTACATCGACGAAGGACATGCCCCGGCAGTAGAAACTGAACATGAACAGGTCGCGCGCCGCTTCCAACTGGGGATACCGCCGCAGGTCGGCCGAAGCGATGAGCGCTATCTCTTCCTTGCTCAACGCCCGTTTCACCGTTTCCTGCCTGCGCACGTTCAGCCCGGCAAAGGGATTTTCGCCACATACCCTGATGCCTTGCTTGCGTGCCTTATTGTACACCGCCCGGAAATTGCTGAGGTACATGTGGATGCTGTTCTCCGAAATGCCGCGCATGCGCAGGTAATGTATATAGTCCGTAACGAACACATAGTCGATGTCTTTGAAGTTGATTTTCCTCAAACTGCAAAAACGCAACAGCGAATACAGCCCGCTTGTGTAGGAAGCGGCAGTGCTTTGCTTCCCCTCTTCGAGCAGGGTATCGATGTATTGCAGGATGAATTTATCCACACTCTGGTCGTACTGCTCCTTCCGGTGTTTCAGCATGAGGCGCTCCAGCGTAAAGCCGGGAGCGGTTCTCTCCAGCAGACGGTAGTTCCTGACAAGGTCTTCTTTCTCGTTCCTGATAAGACGGTTGACGAGGCTCACTTCCCTACGGGTGAGGATACCCTCGGACGAATAAACCACCCGGTCGGCATCCCGCCGGTAATTCGACTCGTGGACCCGCCACCCCAAAGAGTATTCTTTCTTCTTACGGCAGTACAGCACGCGAATCGCAAGGGAGTAAACTCCCGCTGCGCTCGCTTTACAAGGATGTATGACAACACGAATACTCAACTTTTTCTTCTTGTTTTGTAAGTTCATTTACCAATTAAGCATTACTGCCTGCGTAAAAGTACACATTTTGCACCTAAACACAGAACTTGTTACTAAAATAATGAATAAAAAAATTGTTTTAGCAACAAATGAGAGGGGGGATTGTTTTAATGCAGAATAAAAGCCCCCCATGTGACAAACTGAAAATTCATGCGACAGATAGGGAAAATATCAACCTAATTATTTATCTTTGTTAGCTTGAAAAGTTAGCATACCCAAAAACAATAAGACAATGAAAGATTTCTTGAAATTTACACTCGCCACCGTAACCGGTATTGTTATATCGAGCGTTGTGTTGTTTTTCATCAGTATTCTCGTAGTTTTCAGTATGGTTTCATCCTCGGAATCGGAAACGCAAGTACGTAAGAACTCCATCATGATGCTGGACTTGAACGGTACACTGGCCGAACGCAGCCAGGAAAACCCACTGGACCTTATTATGAAGGATGATTACAAGACATACGGTCTGGACGATATTCTCTCTTCTATCAAGAAAGCGAAAGAGAACGAGGATATCAAAGGTATTTATATTCAGGCTACTTCACTGGGAGCGGGGTTCGCCTCGCTGGAAGAGATTCGCAATGCTCTGAAAGACTTCAAGGAATCGGGTAAGTTTGTCGTGGCCTACGGTGATGCCTATACGCAGGGGTTATACTACCTGTCCAGCGTGGCCGATAAAGTTCTGCTGAACCCGCAAGGTATGCTCGAATGGCGGGGACTGGCAGCTACTCCTATGTTCTTCAAGGATTTATTGGAGAAAGTGGGCGTGGAGATGCAGGTGTTTAAGGTGGGTACATACAAATCGGCAGTAGAACCGTTTATCTCCACCGAAATGAGTGCAGCCAACCGCGAGCAGATAAATGTATACCTGTCGTCCATCTGGGGACAGATTACGAGTGCCGTTGCCGAATCGCGCAACCTGTCCGTAGAGGCTTTGAACAAGGAAGCCGACCGCATGCTGATGTTTTACCCCGCAGAGGAAAGCGTGAAGAACGGACTGGTGGACACCTTAATATATAAGAATGATGTGCGCGACTACCTGAAAAACCTGGCAGGCATCGACAAGGACGACAACATGCCTATACTGGGCATTCAGGACATGATAAACGTGAAAAAGAACGTGCCCAGAGACAAGAGCGGAAACGTAATTGCCGTATATTATGCGTATGGTGAGATTGACGGCGGTTCGTCCGCCTCTACCGACGAGGGTATCAACTCCGAAAAGGTTATCAAAGACCTGCGTAAGCTGAAAGATAATGAAAATGTAAAAGCCGTAGTGCTGCGTGTGAACTCTCCGGGCGGCAGCGCATACGGTTCCGAACAGATATGGTACGCCGTAAACCAACTGAAAAAGGAGAAACCGGTAATCGTATCCATGGGCGATTATGCCGCATCGGGCGGTTACTACATCTCCTGCAATGCCGATACCATCGTTGCCGAACCTACCACACTGACCGGCTCTATCGGTATCTTCGGAATGATGCCCAACGCCAAAGGGCTGACGGAGAAACTGGGTGTGAGCTTCGACGTAGTAAAGACCAACCCGTATGCCGACTTCGGCAACCTGACCCGCCCCATGAACGACGGTGAAAAGGGATTGATGCAGATGTACGTCAACAACGGCTACGAACTCTTCCTGACCCGCTGCTCCGACGGACGCGGCATCAGTATGGAAGAACTGGACAAGATAGCGCAAGGCCGTGTATGGACCGGAAGCACCGCCAAAGAACTGGGACTGGTGGACGAATTGGGCGGCCTGGACAAGGCGTTGGAGATTGCCATTGCAAAAGCAGGTGTAGACGCTTACACCGTAATGAGTTATCCCAAGAAAGAGGGTTTCCTGGAAAGCCTGATGAATACGAATCCCGGAAATTATATCAAGGGGCGCATGCTGAACGGCAAAATGAGCGATATGTACCGTCAGTTCAGCATCATCGAGAACTTTGACAAGATAGACCGCATACAGGCACGCGTACCGTTTGAACTGAACATACAATAAATTTAAATGAAAGATGCATCCGTAAAAATACATCATTGGCTATATCCCTTGTCCTGGCTCTACGGGGCAGGGGTGTGCTTGCGAAACAAACTCTTTGACTGGGGCTGGCTCCGATCAAGGAGTTTTGACGTTCCTGTGATATGTGTAGGCAACATCGCCGTAGGTGGAACGGGCAAAACGCCGCATACGGAGTATCTGATAAAGTTATTGCAGAATGAAGGTATAAACGTAGCTACACTGAGCCGCGGATACAAACGGAAGAGCAAAGGTTACATACTGGCAACCGCCGAAAGCAGCGTACAGAAAATCGGCGACGAACCCTATCAGATAAAGAGCAAGTTTCCGGATATACGGGTAGCGGTAGATGAAAACCGCTGTCACGGCATCGAGCAGTTGCTTACATTGAAGAATCCTGCCGTGGATGCAGTGTTACTGGACGATGCCTTCCAGCATCGCCATGTAAAGGCAGGAATGAATATCCTGCTGACCGACTACCACCGGTTGCTGTGTGACGACGCCCTGTTGCCTGCCGGAAGACTGCGCGAACCCGCCTGCGGGAAAAACCGCGCCCAGATAGTCATTGTAACAAAGTGTCCGGATGATATCAAGCCGATAGATTTCAACATCATCACCAAGAGGTTGAATCTGTATCCGTACCAGCAACTGTATTTCTCCAGATTCCGCTATGGCTCGCTGATGCCACTGTTCCCCGAAAAGGCAAAAGGCAGAATTACCTGCACCGGAGACGAACAGGTGCTACTCGTTACGGGCATCGCCTCTCCCGCCCCACTGGTGGAAGAAGTGAAGTCCTACACCTCCAGCGTCAGCCTGCTGGAGTTCGGCGACCACCATGACTTCGGCGAGAAAGACTTGCTGCTCATCGAGAAACAATTTAACCAGTTGAAGGGAAACAAAAGGCTGATTATCACGACAGAGAAAGATGCTACCCGACTGAAGAACCATCCCAACCTGAACGAAACGCTGAAGCCGTACATTTATGTGCTTCCCATCGAAATAGAGTTTTTACAAAATCAACAATATATATTTAACCAAAACATTATTGGCTATGTTAGAACGTATTCAAGAAACCGCAGCTTATCTGAAAGGTAAGATGCACACGCATCCTGAGACAGCAATTATCCTCGGAACCGGACTTGGCAGCCTTGCAGGTGAGATTACCGAGAAGTATGAAATAAAGTATGAGGATATTCCCAACTTCCCCGTTTCTACGGTAGAGGGACACAGCGGCAAACTGATTTTCGGCAAGCTGGGTAATAAGGATATTATGGCCATGCAAGGACGCTTCCACTTCTATGAGGGATATTCCATGAAGGAAGTGACCTTCCCGGTACGTGTAATGCGGGAACTGGGTATCAAGACCTTGTTTGTTTCTAATGCCAGCGGCGGTACGAATCCCGATTTTGAAATCGGCGACCTGATGATTATCACCGATCACATCAATTTCTTCCCCGAACATCCGCTGCACGGCAGGAATATTCCGTATGGCCCGCGCTTCCCGGACATGAGCGAGGCGTACGATAAAGAGCTTATCCGCAAGGCGGATGCAATTGCAGCAGAAAAGGGTATCAAGGTGCAGCACGGTGTGTACATCGGCACGCAAGGGCCTACGTTTGAAACTCCGGCGGAATACAAGATGTTTCGTATCCTGGGTGCGGATGCGGTAGGTATGTCTACCGTTCCCGAAGTAATCGTAGCGAACCACTGCGGTATCAAAGTGTTCGGCGTATCGGTTATCACGGACTTAGGCGTGGAAGGCAAGATTGTAGAGGTTTCCCACGAAGAAGTGCAGAAAGCTGCGGATGCCGCACAGCCGAAGATGACGGAGATTATGAGGGAGTTGATTAACAGAGCGTAAGTAAATAAATGGTTGAAAGTTGATAGTCGGGAGTTGAAAGTTGCCGTGCAGTGTAAGTACGCGGTAACTATTCGCTTTTAAACTATCAACTTTAACCTTTCAACTAATTAAGATGAGAACAGAAATAGCAACTCTCGGTGAGTTCGGCCTCATCCGCCACCTGACCGAGAGTATCGAATTAAAAAACGAATCAAGCCGGTACGGCATCGGGGATGATGCCGCCGTCCTCTCCTACCCGGCGGACAAAGAAGTGCTGGTAACCACCGATTTGTTACTGGAAGGCGTACATTTCGATTTGACGTATGTACCTTTGAAACATTTGGGATATAAATCGGCCGTAGTAAATTTTTCCGATATATATGCCATGAACGGTACACCCCGGCAAATCACCGTTTCGCTGGGACTGTCCAAACGTTTCAGCGTAGAGGATATGGAAGAGTTGTATGCCGGCATCCGCCTTGCCTGTGAGGAATACGGAGTGGATATTGTAGGCGGTGATACCTCTTCTTCCTATACGGGACTCACAATCAGCATCACTTGTATCGGTGAAGGTGAGAAAGGAAAGGTTGTTTATCGCAACGGCGCCAAAGAGACTGACCTTATCTGTGTTTCCGGCGACTTAGGTGCAGCCTATATGGGCTTGCAACTGCTGGAACGTGAGAAGAGCGTCCTTAAAGGGGGTGACAAAGATTTACAACCTGATTTCGCTGGCAAAGAGTATCTGCTGGAACGGCAACTGAAACCGGAAGCCCGCCGCGACATTATTCAGAAGTTGGCTAAAGAAGGTATTCAGCCTACTTCCATGATGGATGTTTCCGACGGCCTATCCTCGGAGTTACTGCATATCTGCACGCAAAGCAAGGTCGGTTGCCGCATCTATGAAGAGCATATTCCCATCGACTACCAAACGGCCGTCATGGCAGAGGAGTTCAACATGAACCTGACGACTTGCGCCCTCAACGGCGGCGAGGATTACGAACTGCTGTTCACCGTGCCCATCGCCGACCATGAAAAGGTTTCCGAAATGGAAGGCATTAAGCTGATAGGTCATATTACTAAATCGGAACTGGGTTGTGCCCTCATCAGCCGCGACGGACAGGAATTTGAACTGAAGGCACAAGGCTGGAATCCGCTTAAAGAGGAATCTGCCGCTCAGCAGGAAGAGGTTGAATAGACAAAATGCCCCAAAACCGGGGAAAAGAGGATATCAAATAGAAATCCGAAAATGACAAAACCTCAAGAATAAAATAAAAGAAGAAGGCATAAATAACGGATTTATTCCATACTCTTCTAAAAAATATACGCTGATAATTAACTATATAGAGAATTATCAGCGTTTTTTATTTCCTAACCTCTTGCATAGTCCAAAACTTTCATTACCTTTGCAACCGCAAAAGAGATAAAAATGGTGCCATAGCTCAGTTGGTAGAGCAAAGGACTGAAAATCCTTGTGTCCCCGGTTCGATTCCTGGTGGCACCACTTTGAGAAAAAGCAAATCACTGCAAACTCCTGATTTCCAAACGAAATCAGGAGTTTTTCTTTTCCCGCGAAACGCAAAAAACGGCAATATATTCCCCTTTCCGGTGGAGCAAAAGGTGGAGCAGAAAGGAGGACGCAAAATCTCCACCTCGAACGCTTCCTTTGCGTTGATTTGCAACATTTTGCGTATCAAGAAGGCGCGCATGATTTCCTACTTTTGCAAAAACAAATAAAACTGTAGGAACATGAAAAGAAACTCATTCAATGTGCTTTTTTACTTGAAGAAAGCCAAATTGCTGAAGAGCGGAGAAGCCTCCGTGTGTATGCGCATCACCGTGAACGGTGCGCGAGTGGAAAACAACATTCGCAAGAGCATCGACCCGGCTTTGTGGAACCAACCGAAGGAGTGCGCCAAGGGCAAGAGCCGCAAAGCCTGCGACCTGAACGCCTACATCGAGGACGCGAGAATCAAACTCCACCAGCTATTCAACGAGATGGAGGAGCAGGGACAGCTCATCACCGCCCGCATCTTGCAGGAACGCTTCTTTGGTCAGGACAAGGAACCCGAAGCCGTCCGTACCATCATCGGCACCATGCAGGAGCACAACGACCAATGCCGCGCCCTCGTGGGCAAGGACTATGCCCTGATTACCGTCCGCCGCTATGAGAGTTGTAAGCGTTATCTCGCGGAACTCATCAAACAAAGATATGATAAGGAGGACTTGCCGCTGACGGAGGTCAACGGCGAACTGGTGCGCGCCTTCGAGTTTTACCTAAAGACAGAGAAGGAATGCCAGCAGAACACGGTCATCCGCTACATGAAATGCCTGAAGAAAATCACCAACCTTGCCCTTGCCAACGAATGGATAGCCAAAGATCCGTTTGTTGGCATTAAGTTCCACGAGAAAGAAGTCATCCGTGAGTTCCTGACGATGGACGAACTGCTCACCATCTATTACAAGGAGTTTCCGCTGGAGCGCATCACCGTAGTCCGCGACATCTTCATCTTCGCCGCCTTTACCGGCCTCGCCTTCATCGACGTGCAACAACTGGCACCCGAACACATCGTGGAAGACGCCAACGGCAACCTCTGGATACGCAAGCCTCGCCAGAAGACGAAGAACATGTGCAACATCCCCCTGCTCGACATCCCTTTGACCATTCTCCGCAAGTACGCCAACTACCCCGCTTGCCTAAAGAAGAAAGTCCTGCTTCCCGTCCCCTGCAATCAAAAGATGAACAGCTACCTGAAAGAAATCGCCGACCTCTGCATGATCAAGAAGAACTTGACAACACATACGGCCCGGCATAGCTACGCCACCTCCGTCTGCCTCGCTAATGGTGTGAGCATTGAGAACGTGGCCAAGATGCTCGGTCACTCCAACATCAAGATGACCCAGCACTATGCCCGCGTGTTGGATTCCTCTATCCTGCGTGATATGAATAATGTGAAGAGCATGATGGCCAAAGTAATGGGATGAGTATGGAAAGAGGAATCATTACAATCAGTGAAGGCGGTGTGGTGAGTATGCCCACTGCACCCATATGGATGACGCAGTTCGAGATTGCTGACTTGTTCGGAGTGTTCTCTTGCGATGTTCGTAAGGCGATTCATGCCATTTATAAGAATGGTGAACTGAACGAGGCGGACACGATGAAGTATGTCAGACAAGCCGATGGAATCAGTTACGATGTTTACAGCCTTGAAATGGTTATTGCCATTGCATTCAGAATATGCAGTAAGAACAGTATGCTGTTCAGACAGTTTGTAATCGGTAAACTGAATGCTGGTAAGGTCTCGTTGTTTGTTTCCTGTAGCAGAGGAACCAACCAATGGTATAATTGACTCCATCCCGTCAATCACTCGTTCCCGATGCTCGGATGCAAAGGTAGCGTATGGTTTGATGGCAGAAGCAAGGTCAGGCGGCAGAGCCGTTTTGGGCTGAATCTTCCTCCTGCGGAGCGTATTCAGCCCGAAAACCTTGCCCCTGCCGACCATACGCTCGTAAGGCATCCGGCAACGGAAACAAGCGACTGACGGGAAATCAGAAGACAAGAAAGGAACGGCTTACAGACGAAGCGGAATTATGATGCTTCATCCGTAAGCTGTTCCTTTTTTTGCTGTTGCAAGTTATAAGGCAGCCGGCAAACTGCGCTTCTTCAAGAAAATCAGGTGGCCGTCTGTCGGTAGGCGGAGCGGTAGCCGTCAAGCAGCAACTTCTCTATGTCCGACTCGCGGTAGAGAATCTTGCCGCCCAACTGGATATAGGCAATCCGCCCCTCGTTGCGGTAGTCCTGGAGTGTACGTCGGCTCACCTTCAGCCGTGTCGACACCTCCTTGTCGGTGAAGAAACGCTCTCCGCCCAATGTCGGGCGATAGTCGGCGGTCATACGCTCGTAGTTGTCCAGCAGTCGGTCAAGGCTGCCCATGAAGTGGAGAATCCACTCGTTGTCTTTGGTCATCAGTTCATTCATGTTACGTTGGATTTAGTGGGTAATGTTATTCTACTTTGTTTATTGTGCTGAGGTTATATTGTCCGTCCCTTGAACTGTGCTTCTTTCCGTCTGTTCTCCACATGAGCCACGATGCGCTTCACGTCTTCGGGACGGTAATACGTCTTGTGGTTGATTTGCGAGAAGGCAAGCGTGCCGTTGTCCCGCAGCGTCTGCAACGTGCGCGGACTGATGTTCAGCATCCGGCATACGTCCTGATTGTCCATCCACTCACTCATTGTCTTTTCGCCGTACCGATGGCAGATGGCATCCATGCGGCGGACGAACTGGTCGAACTTGGCGACCATCGCCTCAAAGGTTCTTTTCTCGATAGATACTATTTCCATAATTCAGTGCTTTTGTTGTTTCTTTTGCTGCAAAGGAATGGATAATCCGCCATCCGACAATGCTTTTTTCAGAACTGGCAGCCTTTGGCGTTGGTATGGTAGTCATTGTCCGGGATTCTCCAATGGCGAAATAACATGTGTCAGAAATACAAGCAAGATAATTGCTCCCTTTTTCGTGAATATAAACAGACGGGTATTCACATATCCAATTCTTTAATGAAAGGGCATTGTAGAGAGCCAAAGAATGACGACACTACGTCATGAAATAATTGAATCTTTACGTCAACAGATATTCGTTTTGACCCCTATTCAGGAAATCGAGTATTGTACTCGATATATCCACAACCCAACAAATGCTCCAAACACTAAAGATTCAAATCTGCGAAGTAACACGGACATAACACGAAAATTGATACAATTTCGTTCAATCCGTTCCTAACGGATTCTTGTGTTCACTTGAACACAGCAAGGTATGTTTTGAGCCGCTCAAAATACTTCAAGCGGCTCAAAACACCTTGCCCTTGCAGTGGGCTGGCTTTTCCTCCGAAGTCGGAAAGCCCTTCAAACCTGCGGTGCTGTTTTACGATTTAGATAGGTATTAAAAATTTAGGTACCAGTTCTATAATTAGAGCGGGGCCGGTACTTAGTCGGAGTTTAGTCGGTGCTTGATCGGTAGTTGGTCGCAACTTGGTCGGTGGCAATTTTGAATGATTGCTTAGCTTGAGGGGTACTTAGGGGGTACATAAGGGGTGCTTAGGGGGTATTCTGTAAATTCAAGGTTTTTGCCTCATAACCAATTATTCAAATAAGTTTAACTGTTTCGGATGCGGCAGAATGATGTCCGATAACTGTATCAGAGAAGTGTTTCTTAACGATAGTTGTTCGATGACATTCTCTATGCGTTTCTTGTCATTTTCGTTGTACCAACTGAATTCCCATTTGGCCTGGGGATTTACGATGCTTTTAATATGTCTTAAATATGGGAAATCGACATCTGACAAAGAGAGTCCCCATACATGTATTGTGTCAATGTCAGACAGTTTTTTCCATATTTCATTATTGTTTTTTATTATGGCATTTACATCCTTATATAAAGTCCCCATATCATTGACGGCTTCTTCCAATTGCTCTTTTTCATTGGTGAAGGTATCAAAATGCCATTTGTTTTTGATTGTCTCTGGAGTTTGGTTATGGCCAAATATAAGGTATTGATTTAATGCTGCACATCCATGAATATAACAAATGCTACCTCTGTTAATTCCATACGCCGTTTCTAATGTTGTAGTGTAATTGAAATTTATGAAATATGAATTGTTCTTGTTTATCTGAACTCTCTGATTATAATCAGGTGCACCAAGTTGTAAAACCCATTCTTTAAAATATTGTTCTATGTGAAAATATAATCTGTTGAGAGTATATCCTACTTCCGGTATAGGCCCATCAGAATAATCATCAAGGTTAAAACATCCGCGACTTCCATCTACCTGTGTAAAAAATATCATAAATGGAGAAGATACGTAGTCTTCAAGAATTGCCTCTATAGGGATGTTCCCTAAATTTTCTTCCAATGAACTCCACAAATCTCCACCATCGAATTCATAAACCTGAAATAGACGGTTGAAGACAACTGCATCTTTGTCCTCTAACCAATCCTTGAAATTATTGTAACTGGAGCTGATACAATGGTGCATATCAAATCCATTACCGATTAGATATAGCTCGTTAATTGATGAACTCATACGAAAATCTACTTCTACCTTATTTGTATAAATCCAGTAACTCTGAGTAAGTATGTATCTGACCGTTCCAATTGCGGAACTTAGGAATTTCTGCAATATGGTCGCCGAGGGGTGTGTATGCTCCGAGCTTGATGTTCAGGCACGGCATCTTGACCATGATTTCTTTTCCTTTGGCATCCAATATCGGATTGGCATCATCATCAAGCAAAGGTTGCTTACGAGAACCAAAAGTGATACCTATTATTTCATAATATCCGGCAATGCCTCCATCGAACATCGGCACGAAGTATTTGGCCTCGGAGATGTCTCCGCCAGGCATATTGCGCATCACAAACTCGTCAGCCTCCCGATTGACAAATGCCAAATATTCCTTTGATACCTCCATGTGCCCGTCCTTGCAGCGTCTGTTTTTGTTGACGATACCGAAAAGGAACTTGCCGTGCATTGCTGTTGCTGAAGGTGCTGCAGTGCCCGCTGACGCAGGTGGAAGAAGTTCACGCGGATCTTGTCCGAGCGGACATTCCACAATGGTGAATGCCTCCCCGAGTTCTGCAAGCACATGTAAGTTTTCCTCATCAAATTGCTTGCGGTTGTCAAGTGCGAGAGCAATGACATCCTTGTCATCGTATGGAGCATACACCTTTCCGAGAATGTCACGGAAATGGGTTTCAATAAATTCCCGGGCATCAACTCCCGGCTTCGGCCGCATGGCAAAGAATTTAAAACGTCGCTCAAGTTCTTTCTGTATCTTATCGCGGAATATTCCACGCACCTTCTCGCGCCATACTTTCTTCCGGTAGGCGTTATTACGGGCATAAAGGGAAACGACATACAGGAAATTGACATCGTAATGCGTCACAAGGAGTGTGTCGCGGTCAAACAGACGGTTGCGGAACTGCTGCGAGACAAAGGTAGTCGCGCTTTTTTGCGCCTTTTCGACAGTGTCAGTATATGAAAGGTCATCAGGTACTGTTGCGCTGATAAAGAAGTTGGGAATGATGTTGTAACCCTCCGTTATTTCATCGCGCAGACAGAAGTCGGTCTCGCGTGGCTTACTCTCTGAGTCTTCACCAAAGAAAAGGTTTAGGTTCCATTGTATTACATTACGGGCGTAGGTGTATTGTTTGGCAACCGACTCTTTGGAGATGGGGTTCTTCTGTTTGTAATACTTGGAGTCACCTATGTAATAGACCTGCTTGTCAGGTTCTACTGAAGTCAGACTCTTATACAGATACATGTGGTCAACCTGCTTGCCATCTTCCTGCTTCTTGTTGAGTCTGTCAGGAAACTCCGAGTCGCCGATAAGCTCGTCAATAATCGCTTCAAAGACGATATTGAAGTTTTTGGCAAGCAGAAATTCATTGAGCTGTGCATTGATGCGCACGTTCTTCGATTGGTCAAAGAACGCGAAGCACAAATCCCATAATTGTAATGCCTTGTCGGAAAAATACTTGTATTTTATCTGACGTAGGCGACGGACGCCAAAGCCGCAATCTGTGGTGCCATCCTCGCGACGGTGTGGCATATAGCATTCAAAACGCTTGCCTGTAATGAGATTGTAATTGAGATCTACTTCTACGGGAAAGCCGTAAGTCTGCCTGACGTAGTTGAGAATCGAATAGAAGATGACGAGCAGTTCTTCATCAAAGTTGATGCGCCGTTTCTTCGTTATCGGGTCAATGTAGACAGGCTCATTATCTTGTATCACCACTTGCGATTTTGCAATGGTCTTGCTCCAGTTTATCTTGTTGAAACCGCTACGGTTATTCTTTAAGATAAACAAGAACCAGTCTTTGTTCTGCCGTGCAAACTCAATGAGCGAGAGAATGATGTCAAGGAATGTGTTTCCGGTACGGTGCTTGCCACGCCCAACCTTTATCGCGCTCTGTTGGCGTATGATGGTGTGGTCCTTGTTCTGACGTACGCAGTTATCACGATAGACGGCTATAGCACGGTAGATCCATACCGATAATCCATAGATGAACTGCCGCTGCCCTTGCGAGAGCGGATTCCCGGGTTCATCAAGGTTAATGACATGCTCGGGACGCAATCCTTCTACGCCGAAAAGATTGTCGCGATGGTCTATTACTACCTTGGGGAGAATGAACACCGCTTGGCTCTTTTCGGCATAATAGTAGTAGCCTACGTAATTAACGGAGGCTACGCCATCCACAACATCAAGTTCATCGATGTTGGGAAACAGTTCCCTTATGCTTTCAAACGGGTACGGGTGTCCCTCTACAAGTAGTTTCATTCTTTAGCTTCCGAAATAGAAAAACCTAATTCTGTATGTTCGCTCAATGCTTTTTGAAGTTCCTCCATTTTGCTTTTGGTGCCCCATCCATTATTAGATACATATATGGTTTCACCATTACACTCAATTTTGTCTACTCGACGACTTTCAGGTAAATCTGTTCTGTTGTCGTATTCCGTCTGCGTTTCCACAAAGTGTGAAACGATATTTCCAAGCGTTTTCCATTTGGATACAACTTCGTCGGCGGGCATATCAGGATGTTGTTCTACATATTTTCCGATAATGGTGGATGCTATATGTTTCTTTCCGTATTTTCCTTCACCGTTTATTGCATATTTGGTGAAATCCCGATTACCCTTGCTATTCCCGGAGTCATCGTCATCAAGATCATCGTCCTCTGAATTCAAAATATCCGTTTTAATCTCGTTGCCATCTATCGGCAATAATTTAAGATTCTTCAAGAATAGTTCTACTCGGCTTTCCTCTACTTTACCAAGGTGGTCAAAAAATGATGCAAAAGTCATCGTTTCGCCATTTTCGTCTTTGAAGAAAGCTTCTTCTAAGCCAAAGTCCTTGAATACGTCATTATAAAGGTAGAAAAGCATTTTCGACACAAAAGTCTCGGCACTGATTTTACCATCATAAGCCTTTGCAAAGAAATAACCGAGTTTCTTGTCCTCCTGTTGTATCTCTCCACCTTCAATCTCTGCGTTAATGGCAGAAATGAACTGCCACCAATCGTATTGATGTCCGTTGGAGAATGTTATGCGATAACCTTTCTCTGCATCCTTTATTTTGATGTACTTCCAGTCCCAACGACGCTTGAATGCGGAGTCGATGGGGAATAAGGATTGGTCAGAAGTGTTCATCGTCGCCCAAATATAAAGATTGTTAGGCAACAGCAGGTGTGACCCTGACTTCACTTGTGCAACAACATCCTTGCCGCCTTTGTAAAGAGCATTTATGTTCTCAGCATTAACTATCTTAAAGTCGCCAAGTACACGCTTCAACTCTTGGGCAAGATCATCATCGGCTACGATAGGATAATCCGAGAATCCGGCTTCATTCCGGTCAAGTAGTTGGAAGATGTCACCGAAAATCTGAGCGCAGTTGCCACGGTTGATTTCTTCGATGATAAGGAACACAGGCTTTGGCTCCTCGTTCTGTTGTTCACGCCATGCAGCAATATAGGCTTTGAGAAATGACTGGAAAATATATCGGTACACAATACGGTCTTCAAGTATAGTCTTGCCTTCCTCATCACGAAGTTTCGTGCCTTGTATGCCATAAACAGGCACACGGACAGTAATGGGCTTGTACGATCCGACAAATGCCGCATAGTCTGTGTCTGGATGGAATGTCGTACGATAGTTCTCATATTCGGCACACATCTGATTTATGGTGTGTGACTTGCCTGTACCCGGTGCGCCAAAAAATATTTGCTGGAGAGGACCCTCAACACGTAAAGTCGTTAGGGGGTAAACTTTTTCCGAATCATTTACATTCTGTATTATTGTAAAACAAGCAGGGGAAACTTGTACCTGATTAGGTCCAAAGAAAGTTAGTGTATACGTCTGAACACCATTAACATAACTGCGCTCTAAACACACCACATCGCCTTCCTCCACCTCATAATCCTTGAATAAGTTTCCAAGACCGGGAATTCTTTTCTCTTTATTGGAGTTTGCAAAGTATACAAAACGAAGGTCACGGTCAGAAGCAACAAGAGACGTATTCTTCTTAGACTCAACATGGGCCAAGAAATTCACTTCGATAACGCTTTGACTCTGATTATGTGTCCCGCTGAAAAATGACTCATAATCAAAGTCATTTGACATGCGAATATAAATCTCGTGAGTTTTGGTAGAACCAACTTCTGCGGATGTTAGTTTCTTGTAGAATTTGGAGACATTCATGAAAGATATTGTTTAAGGGTGGATGCAATTTTGTAAGCCATAATCGGTGGCACCGCGTTTCCAATCTGCATATATGTTTTCAGGTAAGCCCCAAGAAAGAAATAATCGTCAGGGAATGATTGGCAACGGGCTGCTTCACGAGGGGTCAAAGCTCGGATTTGGAAAGGATGAATATGAGAATGACAATCCATTCTTAAATGAGCAGTAATAGTTCGAGACGGTCTGTCCGCAATAAGTTTATAATACTTGTCTTTGAAACAATGAAGCCGATGACTATATGGCATAATATCTGCGATTTTAGGGTCAGAAGCATCATCACCTTGATTAAGAATTTTATAAATATTATAGTTGACATCGTTCACAAAACGTGCCTTGTGATTATAAACAATAGGGACTGTTCTATTAAAGTTTATTAGTTTAATGTATTCGTTTTCAGATCCGACATATGCATTGACGTCTATTTTCTTACCATATGTTTCACTATCTATCTCGTTTTGATTTTTTATGCGGGGAGCTTCTAACGGTTTGATTGCCTCAAGGGCATCTCGAAGCAGGAAACGCTTCCCTGCTTTATTAGATAATTCAATCTGTTGAAAGATTGCTTGAGGAGTGACATCATGTTTTTTAGCAATATCATTGCGAATGGCAATGTAGATCAATCGTTCACGACTTTGAGCGACTGAGAAATCTGCAGAGTTGAGTAGCTGATAAGCCACATCATATGAAAAAGTAAATCCATCTCTTTCAACTGATATGCGATTATAATCTTCAACGACTTGGTCTGCGACTTTAAGCATGCCTCTTACATTCTCCATTACAACAATTTTAGGCAATAATGAATTGACGGCCTTAATAAAATACTTATAAAGCTCATTGCGAGGGTCATCTATTATTCTTTGCTGATTTGCACTACTGAACCCTTGACATGGTGGACCGCCTATGACAACATCAACTTTTTCGTCAATATATTCAGAAATGTTATCAACTATTTTGCGTATGTCTGCTTGAAGAATACAAGAAGATGGTACGTCTGGGTGATTGTACTTATAGGTATGAATACATACTTCTTCAAAATCATTGGCAAAGCAAATGCGATAACCTGCATCAATGAAGCCAAGACTGAGTCCACCAGCTCCTGCGAAGAAATCCACGATTGTTGGTTTTCCTGATATCTTTTCTATAGTTTGTAGCATTTTTCTCTTCTTGTTGTTAAGGTTGTCAAGAAGGGTACCAAATAGATGCTTGTTGTTTGTATAGAAGGAAACCGCATTTATAAAACGATAGAAAGTCTTGCCTAAGACATCTTTCATTAATTCTAAATCTGGGACTTCCGCAATTATGCCCATATCTTTAAGTTCGGAGATAACATCGTTAGATACGGCATTCACATGTGGGATAGACAGATTCTCCTTCTCTGCCACAACTTCAGTTAAGCGGCAGTAGATGTTTATCAATTCGATAAATTCATCCTTATCTGGTATGTGGGATATTGGATGAAAAATCATTACTTTATTTTTTTTAGATTGTTTATGATTGATTTTGCAATAGCTTCTGCGAACAACGGTGGCACAGCATTGCCTATTTGTTTGTATTTTTCTCCCCGTGAACCAGCAAACTCAAAATCATCTGGGAAAGATTGGATACGAGCTGCTTCTCGAACGGTAAAACTACGAGCTTGCTTCTCATCAGGATGTATGAATTGAAACCCATCTTTATGAATATGAGCCAAAATGGTTTTTGATGGTAAATCCCACCATTGAACAACATAGCTATTGTCAAACACTCGGGCATGCTCATGTTCATACTGAGGCATCTCTCGGCGTAGTTGTCCAAAACTCCAATGATTATGTATCATAACAGAAAAGCGTTCTCTATCAAGAGCATTGTGTCGGCGAGCGACATGGTCAAAAAGAGGATGTTTACCCGGACTTCCTATTCGTTTTAGGAAATCATTATCACACGGATAGTTAAAGTCACACATGGAGGCATCCTGTCCAGGCTCAACAAAAGGCAAATCACCTATTGCTTCTTTGACCGATATGTAATGAGACAAACCAGACCTAAGAGATTCTGGCATATCTGGATTCCAGTGCGTTTTCTCCATGTCTTTATATAAGTCTGTAACTGACACCTTGGTTATATCCTTTCGTACTCCCATTATTATCACACGTTTACGTATTTGAGGAACACCAAAATCTGCCGTATTATGAACAAGCGTAGATGGGTCTGTTATGACATTATACTTCTCTCCAAGAGCTTTGACAATCTCATTGAATATATTACCACCATTGACTTTAGCTGATAAAATGCCTGTTACATTTTCAAACACAAAGAATTTCGGATTGTAATGATGAAGAACTTTCACATAACTCTCGAAAAGAAAATTTCGCGAGTCAGTTGCCATTCGTTTGCCGTCACGAACCCGACCTGCAGTAGAATAGGCTTGACATGGAGGACCACCAATGATTATATCAACGGCCCGTCCTTTTACTACCTTATCTATATTTGGAATACAGTTATCAGAAGTTATGTCTTGTTCCAAAACTTCATCAGACCAATCCTTATATCCATAATGTTTCATGCGTTTGCGTAGGGTCTCGCATGCCCAGTGGTTAATTTCCACGTGAGCAAGAGCCTGAAAGCCCATTCTGTAAAATCCTTCAGACAAGCCGCCGCATCCTGCGAATAAATCTATGAAAGTATATTTATTCATTGTTATTCGGGCATTCTTACCAATTCTTGAATCTGCACATTAAGAAGCTCGGCAATCTTGAGAAGAGTGTCAAGGCTCGGTTGGATAGTGTTCGTGCACCATTTGGAGACAGTAGCTGGATCCTTGCCGAGTTGCTCGGCAAGCCATTTGTTGGTTCGTTTCTTCTCCACAAGTATGACTTTGATTCGGTTTATATCTTTGCCCATGATGTTTATTACTTGTTCAATGGCACAAAGGTAACAATTTTCATTGAGGAATCACCCAATTCAAGCCATATGATTGGTTTAATATTTCAATAAAGTGCATTTCGTGCAATTTCAACCTTCGGAATAAGTGGATTCAGACTCTGCAGCCACAAGAATATCCGGTTCTTCAACAGAATATCTTTTAACGGTAGAACACGTTATATCATTAAAGAGTTTGTTCAATGCCGCCTCCCGGTTGCTTTTATTGCGGAGTTCACACTCCCAAATACTGATTACTTTCCAACCAAGAGCGGTCAAGGCTTGTGTTGTCTCCTTGTCGCGTTCAATGTTCCGCGTAATTTTAGCCTCCCAAAACGGAGTATTGCTTTTGGGCAGTCTGAAATACTTGCATCCTTCATGACCATGCCAAAAGCAACCGTCAACGAATATGACGGTCTTGTATTTCTTCAACACAATATCTGGTGACCCAGGAAGTTTCCTGTTGTTCAGGCGATACCGAAGCCCCTTGTTGAACAAGAATTTCCGCACCAAAATCTCCGGCTTGGTATCCTTGCCCCTGATGGCCGCCATACAGCGACTCCGTTGCTCCGGTGTCAAAACATCTGCCATGTATTTCAAACTTATAATAAGCACGAATTCTTCGTACATCGGTATTAATTCGCAGCTAGTTTCTCTAGCAATATATCAAATAACGTATGATATGCAACAATATTCTTTCGTATTTTTATAAAGTCTTCTGAATTAAAAACAACATCTCCTCTTCTTGTTTTTAATATCTCTCTGCCATCTGCCTCCATTTCGATGCTTTGACAATGAGCCATATTATTACGCATTCTGATGATATCGGTTTCGTAGTTCTCCATAAACCCTTTCCCATTGGGAGAAACATAAATATTTGTTCCGTCTTGAGCAAGCGTAGTAAGAACAAGATTGACTCCTCTAGCCTTTTGAGATGCATCACTTTGAGCAACGATGTCTTCTATCGTTGCTTGACGAATTAACAAATTGCAATTTTTATTACATCCATCCGGCTTGTTGAGAGATTTTCTTATTGATTTTTCACGGTCAGCAGTAACCTTTCGATGGAATTCTTCAAGATTTTTTGGCAGAGTTAAAAAGCGCAGTAATATTTCGCCCATCATTACATCTAATTCGCTTACTTCAGCCATAACCAAACCTCTGAGGTTGGTCAAATCTTGTGTTTTACGAATTGTAGTCATTATAACACCTTGGACTTTTGCAAGAAATAGTACATTATTCCTACCAGAATAGTATACGCCTTCCAATTCTTTTTCGTTACCTTTTGCTCTTATTGCCGAAATTCCGCTTGCCGAATAAAACACTACGTCGGTGTAAATATTCAAATTGCGGATTTCTTGGATGATTTCATCCCCAGTAGGTTCGGAAGCGAGATTTAAATCCATCAGGATTAAATCATACTTGTTGTAATCTGAGATGTCTGATCGACCTGTAGCAACGTCATACGAGAATTTAAATCCAAGTTCTTCGACGAACTCTTGAATCTCATCAACAATTGAATCGAGCCAATCTTGCTCATTTTCAACCCAAAGCACATTATATTTTATTTTCATTTTGGGAAAGTAATGTTAATAATAAATTTACTCTCAGCCGTTATCGCATCTTTATCCAATTCAATAATTCCATGTAGTTGGTCTTCTACAAAAGATGATACATTGAAAAGACCAAGACCTGAACCATTCGTGGTTGTAACCCCTTTTTCAAAGACAGATTGAGGGTCAGATATTTGCTTGTCTATTCCATTCCCGTTATCAGAAACGGTCATGCGGATGAAATTTGGCAAATTTTGAAATGTTATATCGAAGGATGAAGCATGGGCTTTAATTGCATTTGATATTAGGTTGTCAACCAAAAGACTGATTTCAAGAGGCTTAAATGTCATAACCTTGTGACATCCGTTGGTGTGGCAACTTAATTGGCAATCATCATAGAATTCTGGCAATACACCAGTTACATATTGTGAGATGTATTCTATTAAATCAGCACTAATAGTATCAGCTGCAACAGAGAAGTTTGCTTTAGTCGCAAATTGTGCTATTGACATAACTTTGTCATTGGCTCTTCCAATCCTCTCAATTAAACGTTCAATGTCGTTAATTTGTAAGTTTTCTCTATGCAGTATTTTCAAAAGCCGTGAAATAGTATTATTTATTGTTGACGAATGAATCCTAATGTCGTGGTGAAACTTCAAAATCCTATTTATATCTAATGAGCCAACAGACTGAAGAAAAAGATTCTGCTTTGTTTTTTGCTTTAATTCTTCTTCGGCTTTTTTACGTTTGATCTCTTCTTGCTGGCGCTTTTCTTTTTCTTCGCGTGCCTTTCGAACCGCTTCTTTCGCTTTTTCTTTTTCTACAGCAGCAATTTGTTCCGCTTCTTGTTTTTGGCGTCTGAGTTCATCAAGTTGTGATTCAAACTCCCTTAAATTTTCAAGAAGATTGTCATCGTTAGTTTTTGTAGCGACTTTGCGTAAATCTTCAATCAATTGATTTTGAATTATCTCTGCATCATCAATGTTTGAGACAATATTGGCTAAATTTTCATTATAATAAATAAGATTGATAGAGTCATCGTTAGCCAGTGTTTTGACTATTTGCAGAAAGTCGACTTTGCTTCCAATATTAGACATGACGTGGTCTACCGTCTCACTTTCTTTGTCTGTTTCTTGTAGTTTCTTTCGGAGAGAAGTCGCATATTCATCTTTTTGAAAATATTCTCTTCGGATAAAACCTTCACCCCAAAGAACTCCGACAACATATCGTTCAAGACGTTTATGAATAAGCCAAAAGTATTCTTTGAGTTGTTGAAAGGCTGGAGTATTTATCAAACCTCCATCGCGACTTGAAACCTCTTTGAAAGCCTCCGGATCATCCGTCTCTACATCAACTCGTCCCAGCAATTCGCGACTACCAAGAAAACGGTTATAGCCTTGCTGGATTCTCTGATCAATACCCCATCCATCATTGCCAAATTGCCCGTATGGAAGTATACGGAATCCATTTCTAAACAAGAAAACACTACCATAGTTTACAGCGGTTGTTCCCATCTGAAGGCTAAAGTTATATTTGGCAAGCTTGTTTAAGTAAAAAAGGGAAATTGAAACATCCCTTAGCAAATTAAATTTGTCAAGTTCTTCTGTCTCGTATATTTTAACACCTCTGTCAGTAAGTGTTGTTCGGATGACACCTTCTCTTATTGTGCTATCTATTCGAGTAGTTTTTAAATTCAAAACTTCCCCTATTGAATTTTTGACCGGGCCATTTATTATTGACCGTTCTAATTTTACCGCAAGAGCTTGCTTTTGGACACTTAGCGATGCCCAATTTTCTCTTAATCTTTGACTTTCTGCTTTCTTATGTTTATCATTTTCAACTTCAGAAGGAACAATAAACATAATCTCAAAATCATCAGCCCCATTAAAAGGATTAATGAGCTTCTCAAGCGACTTTCTTAGGGACAGAATATCTTCCGTTGTCCATGAATCATGTAACCCTGTAATTTGTAAAACCGTCCCGGTGGCAGTTGAAATTTTGTCGGTGTAATCTAAGGTTTGGTATGATACTGGAATTCTATCAAATTCAAGTTGTGGGTTCAACTCATATTCATGCCAATCAATGGTCATTTCTATGACATGGGAGTCATTTACACTCTTCGTTGTAAGGATGAGTTGACTGCCTAACCTATCGCAAGATAATCTTCCTATCCCTTTAGCACCAGCATATTTACGTTTAATTTTATTACGATAATCGGAATCTTCTGTATTATCTTTTTTCGCAGAATATGCCAAAAGAAGCCATTTGTTAATAATGTCATTCTCGGTCATTCCCTTTCCATCATCGGAAATGATTAATGAGTCATTATCAAAAGTGATAGTCACCCTTTTAGCATATGCGTCATATGAATTTTTAACCAACTCCAAAACAGCAATATTGGAATCTGTTATGAGGTCTCGTCCAAGAATGTTTTTTATCTCGGAACTTACTTTAAACCATCCTTTTTTCTTCATGGTAGCATTTCTTTGAGGACCAATCCTGCTTGATGAGCAAAAAGAGGCGGAATCGCATTTCCAACCTGACTGTAACGGGGAACTTCTTTCTTCCTCATTTCTCCACCAGTAGTATACTTGCTCTTGAACTCATACCAATCCGGAAAAGACTGAATACGAGCACATTCTCGAACTGTCATGATACGTGGTTCACTATAGTGAAGATAATCATCAGGGGCACCAGTAATTGTAGGCGAAACAGTCGTAGGGTCAAGCACAGTTATGCCACGCTGCCGTATACCCCATTTCACTCGTTCGTCGCCATCTATTCGATGTCCTATGATATCTTGATTTTGCAATAGCCTTTCAAAGCATTCTGTTTTTTCTTGCGTATGTTTTGCAAAACTGTGACTGTTAGGAATGATTGAAGTTTCAGAGATTCCTTTTCTTAGATATTTCTGATAAGGAGTCATTGCAATCCCATATCGACCAGATTGAAATCCATGACGATCCGGTGTCGGGGATGTCCCGTTGGATTTAAGAAGATCAGAAATAGCATCAGCCAAATTAGGATGTTCCATCAATCCACTCTCTTTAATAAATTGCGGAAAGTGATTCCTAAGTCTTTCTATGAATTCTTTTGAGTGAGTTTTCTTAGGTTTGCGAATTCCGACTAAGATAAATCTTTTTCTCCTTTGTGGTACACCAAACTCTGCGAAATTTATAATTTGAGGTGTCACTTCATAGCCTAATTGCTCTAACTTCTCTACGACTATTTGTGAATATGGGACAGCATCCTGATTGTTTGCTTTGTCAAAAGAAAAGGTAAAACCCTTTACATTTTCAAAAAGTATCAGCCGTGGACGCACTAGTTCAATGAATGAAATATAGGAAAAAACCAACTGATTTCTTTCATCATCTTTCATTCGTTTCCCCGCCATTGAGAACCCTTGACAAGGCGGCCCACCAGCAACCAGGTCAATCGTTCCGCGTAATTTTTTCAGTTCTTTTTTATGGACTTTGATTAGAGCATTTATGTCTATCGGTTCTACCGGCAACCATTCAGGCCAATCAAAATGATTGACTTTAGAAATTAGGTTATACTTGAGTGTCTCAAAAGCACATTTGTTTTTTTCAACAGCAAAAATGCCGCTCCATCCTGCAAGGTAGAGGCCCAACGAAAGTCCCCCACAGCCTGCAAAGAGATCTATCACGGTATATTTTCTGTCGCTCATGTTATATAGAATCGTTAAAGAACCAATATATCTAATTATGTGCAAATTTACGTTTTTCTCATGAATTATCCATGGAGATCATCAATATTTTGAGATTAAAAGAGCAATGTCTGCCCCAATTGGCAGATTATAGGTGTGTATTTACAACAATAAGAGCGAAAAGGATGACAGACTCTCAGTCAAATTCACTACCTTTGCACCAAGAAATCAATCACTTCCGTGACGTAAGATGAATGAAGAAAATAAAATAATACTCTATCAGGACGATGACGAGATAACTCGTGTGTCGGTGCGCTTTGCTGACGAAGATTTGTGGCTGACACAAAACCAGTTGGCCGAGATTTATTGTACTACGAAACAGAATATAAGCCAGCACATTGACAACATCCTAAGTGATGGTGAGTTAGACCCTAATCGAACTGTAAAGGATTTCTTGACAGTTCGGCATGAGGGTAAGCGTCAAGTGCAACGCAGCATATTACATTACAACCTTGACATGGTTATCGCCTTGGGGTATCGTGTGCAGTCGCAGATCGCGACTCGTTTCCGTCGTTGGGCTACGCAGCGACTTCACGAGTATATCCAGAAGGGGTTTGCGATGGATGATGAACGGTTGAAGCAAGGGGGCAACCGTTATTTCCGTGAGTTACTACAGCGTATCCGGGATATTCGTAGCAGTGAACGTAACTTCTATCAGCAGGTCACAGACATTTACGCTACTGCCACGGACTATGACCCACGGGACGAAATGACCAAGATGTTTTTCGCTACCGTGCAAAATAAGTTACATTATGCTGTTCACGAGAATACAGCAGCGGAAGTTATTTACAACCGTGTGGATAATGAGAAACCGTTTGTTGGCATGACCAACTTCAAGGGCAACTATGTGACCAAGGATGATGTGAAGATTGCCAAGAACTATTTGTCTGAGATTGAACTTCAACGTCTGAATCTGCTTGTTTCAGGTTTCTTGGACTTTGCTGAATTCCAAGCGTTGGAAATGAATCCTATGACGATGAAAGACTGGGTAGAAGCACTGGACAACCAGATTATTGCTCACAAGCGGAAGGTCCTGATAGGCAAAGGAAACATCTCACATAAGCAAGCGATTGAAAAGGCCGAAAAGGAGTTTGAAATCTATCGCAAGCGCGAAATGGAACTGCTTGAAAGCGATTTTGATAGAGAAATCAAAAGATTAAGGGACAAAAGTGGCAATCCATACTAAACTACACGAAATTCCCCACTTGTGCGATGTGCGCGGTGGGGAATTTCATAGTGGAACAATAGACGGAAATTGCGGGTCTCCCAATTCCAAAAAGTGAAGATATAGAGCTATTTGGCTCTGGATTGCGATTCCTGTTGCGTAGATGCTAATGCACTATGTTCATTTGTCTTCGTTGAGCCGGGACAGCTCATCTATCAGGGCGGGTCTGCGTGGACGGCGGTTTATCTGCAGCTGGACTATCTTGTCGGCTTCGGCCTTACCTCCACTTTGAATCAGCTTGCGGAGCAGACATACTCCATAATTATACGCTGAGCGGTTTGAGGCTCGCTCAAAGTAATCGGTGATGTTGGACCCGTATAGGTGCAAGTATTCCTCTTTGTACAGCTCAAGTATTTCCTTTGGTGTGTCATCAAAGTTGTAGATGGCATAATTCTTACGTATATAGTCCATGTATCGCTCCCACATCTTTTCCTGGGCGTAGATAAACAACTGTATCATATCGTTACGGCTTTTGATAGCCTCTTGTATCAATACTTCAACATAGTTGTTCCATTCCTCTGCCGGTACTGTGGCCTTCATCACGTCATACATGTTCTCTCTTGTAAACTCCTTTTCTCCCCACCTGAAATTGCTGAAAAAGAAAAGTCTGGAGAGACGCAGGATGTTTTCCTTGTCGCCGCGGAGACTGTAGACTTTGAATTCCCATCGTTGCCAGTCTTCCATCAGTCCGGCGTACCTGGCATCATGTGTCAGTCCGTCTTTGGCCAGACGTAAGACCTCGTCATAGTCTTTCTTTTCCCAAGCCATCTGCAACAGCCTTTTTCGGAAGTCCGGATTGTCCACGTTGTCGTACATGAACTTGCGCTGTTCTTCCGGAGTGCCGGTCTTGGACATCATCTCAAGTTTGTACGTTTGTGCTGTTTTAATGTAGTATTCTGTACTCCAGCTATCTTCTTCTCGCGTGTTTATGATGTCGTCCAGCGCTTTGATTATGCGCTCTTGCTTCTCTTGGGTGTCGGCCAGTGTAATAGCCATGTTTATCCAGTTCCACCACCAGTCAAATCCCTTGAGGTGCTGTTGTGTGAATTTTGTCATGGCCTGTTCGTAGAACATCTCTTTCAACTTCTTTGGCAGACGCTCTTCCTCAGATAATGTCTGTAGTTTGTCGAAGCAATTTTCCACAGCGCCGCTTAGGTATCCGGCGCTGTCGTCTCCGCAATATAGAATTTCCTCTCCTACTGTAGCAAATCCCATAAGCGCGGCAAAGGCTGTTTCCCATTGTTCATTCTTAATGGCATTTTCGGCTTCGTCCAGAATTTCCTCAAGATCATAGCTGAGGTCACGTGCGTTGTTATAGGTCACATATCCGTTCCCCCCGGAATGCAACTCAATGGTTTCAAGAACACGGGCTGTATAGTTCTTCGGGGTGGGCGTGAACACGCTTCCGGCCCCAGGTGCGAGAAAACGGTCCTGAAACAGTCTGTCTCTGGCGCACTCTTTCTTTATGAACGTACACAGTTGCTCCTTGTCCAGCTTTGACAGCAACAGGTCAATATTATTTTGCGTAGCCATATATTTTTCTGATGTTTGAAAGTTTGATTTACTCGTGAATCAATCCATTTAGCAACCTAATCACTTTATGTATCTCCGAATACGCCTTTAAATCCTCCGGAGATTCTTGGCAGAGTTGGCACAACTTTTCTGAGTTTGACATCGCTCGTTCCAAGTCACCGTTCTCCGTCAGATACTTGTAGAGGTTGGTGCGTGTGAAGTACCGTTTGGTCTTTTCATAGCCCGGCATGTACTTCTGTAATTCGGGGAGTAGCTGGTCATAGTTTTCATATCGCCGACAAACCACATTGGGAAGGAAGTGGAGCAGGAACCAAAATTCTGTGCATGGGTTCGTTTCAATGAATAGCACTCTCCCGGCATACTTTTTCTTGCTGTATTCCTTCTTTGCTCGCTGGTACTGCTGCATTTCAGAAGGAAACAGAAATAGTCTATCCATATCGAACAGGCAAACGATGTAATCGTATTGCTTGCTCAAATAGGACTCAACCAACTTCAGGATATGATTGATGTCGCTGTGCTGAGGAAAGTCTGGCGCAACCTTGAACGGGTAGCGACACGCAATCCTTAGAGAATCGAAATAGAACCATTCCGTTTCTCCCTCGCCAATGATGGCAATACTTTTTGTTACTGTTCGCCCCATATCATTAGTCGTTTAAGTTGATGTACTGACTACCGAGGAATGGCAGCTTCACCAGTTTCCCTTGCTTGTAGGCGTTATATGGTGAGAGATTCTTGTGCAAGCCCAAGTTAGAAAGCCGTACTACCTTAGTTTCGCCAAGTTCGTCCTTGTCGGTGAACCATATCGTGTCACGGCGGATGAAATCTTCATTGAGAAGATTGATGTCGTGAGTTGTCAGCAGCATTTGTGACGTCCCTTCGCTGTTTGCCAAAAAGACTTTCAAGAAGTAAGCTAACAGTTCGTAGTGGATACTTGTCTCTACCTCGTCAATGGGCACAAAGCGATTGGTCTTCAACAGGAAATTCAGAATCACTGCCAGTCCCATGAATCGCATGGTGCCGTTGGACTCGTATTCTTCGGACAAGTCGTATAGGCCATCTCCAGCCTTATGTTTGAATGTCAGTTCTGTATTTGTGATTTTGCCTTTTCGAAGCATTTCGGCTTTCGCTTCATTACCGATAGGGGCATTCTGAATCAATTGTTCCAATTCCGGTGTAATCAGTTCTTCTTCTTCATGCAGGACAACATCTTCGATATTAAAATCGGAAGCCTTCAGAAAGTTCAAAATAAATTTTTTCAAGTCTCCATTCTCATCCTTGTCCAAACGGGATTTTACATAGCCGGAGAGCAACATACCGGGAGCCAAAACATCCTTTACTTGATTTGCGAAGTAATCATACACATCATTCAAGCGTGTACGTTCTACATTGCTTTTACCGAATGCAGCCAGCACACTACAATTATTGATTGTGTTGCCGGAAATCACGTCCTGGCTTTTCTTCGTCAGTTTCAGATTGCCACCAAAGTCTATGGCCGTGGAGTCTGTTTCCGCATCATAGCTGCGACTATACAATTTGGTCGGACGAATAGAGTCATATACTATCAGCGTCTCGGAATAGATGTATTTAGCATTCAATTCAAAAGTGAGGATGAACTTCGACTGATTGATGTAGAAACTCATTGACATCTTTGTCATTTCGTTTCTTGACGTGTCATCCAACATAAAGGGGACAACCCTTGTCTTTTCATTGCGGTCTTTCGGCATTCTCAGAACTAACATTCTGAAAAACTCAATGGCATTTAATATGTTGGTTTTGCCGGAAGCATTGGCACCATAGATGATGCCCACTTTCAGCAATCTAACCCCATCCTTAACTTCACACGAATACTCATCAGACATAAAGGTGTCTGACGAAGGTTCAAAACTTATCTTTTGAGGTGATTTAATGGAGAAGAAATTCTCAACACTGAACTCTGCTATCATAATCGTTGACTTTACTATGTTGTATGCCGCAAAAATACCAATAAAATCCGTTGTGTGCAAATTATAATAATAATATCTGTAGAATAATTACGAAAAGAGCAAACAAAATCACATAAAGATATCCCAACGATAACAATTACTTGATTTTGTCAGCTTGACTAAAGCTTTTCGTGAATTTTGACGAGATTCATAAATATAATACCCTAATCCTTTCAATTTCTCACCCTAAAGTTGTACCTTTGCCACACGAAATCATCCGCTTTCACGATGCGCAGAACGACGCAATTTTGCGGTGGAGCGATAGGAGGAGATTGCGGGTTTGGCAATTCCTCAAAGTGAAGATATAGAGCTACTTGGGTGTAGATTACGATTCCTGGTGGCACCACTTTTAAAAATGATGTAATCCTTGAATTTCAATGAAATTCAAGGATTTTTCGTTAATGGCCTTACCAAATCCTTTTAACTATGATTGACTCACAGTATATCTTTCCGGCAACACTTTCTGCCCTGACAATTCTGGCAACGGTACTGAATTTTACAGCACATTTTTCGAATGGTGAGTATCTTTCATGGAAAGCATTCAACAGAATATCACTTGCTACCCTTCTCTCCATGACCGTGTGTATTTTCGCCTGGATGATTCACTCACGGGCAGGGATGCTATCATCGCTTCAATTAGTAGAAAATAATCTGGGAAATATGGCGCTGCTACTTCTGGGAAGCATGTTTGTCGTATATCAAGAGTTTATATTGTTCAAGAATGTGCTGTCCTGGATAGGACGTAAAGCATTGCCTATGGATTTAAGCTATTCCTTATACGCTATTCTTGTTCCATTGGTAGTGATAATTATCAAAATCCCATTCAGCAGTCCACTGGATATGTTTCCCAAGAATAATATATGGGGAGCGTTATGTTTCGACTTCGGCTTCTGGCACTTTATGACGGCACTTTCACTGGTATATGCCATTATTATGGTTGTTATTCAATTCATCCAGTTCGTTACCGCGCTACGGCAGAGCGGTAAACGTCTTCTATCGGTATGTGTAATCTATTTCCCGGTAATGTTTTCCTTATTCATATTGTCGATGTATGCCGTAATAGGAGTGGTGCTTCTCTTCATCATTAAATTTGCATTGAGTGTCATGGAAGAGAATAGCAGGAAATAAATTAAATAAAGGTTATTCTATATACATCAAACATCTATTATCCTTCCTTTTAAAACGCTTCAACCGTTCCAGCTTCTCGCTTTCACCTTCTTTGGCAGGAAACGTTACCTGGCCGGTGTCCTTGTTATAATCGTATAATTCCCGTGCAGGAACCACATAAACTTGCTCCGGAGCATCATTAACCCATCCAAAGCCAAAAACGTAAAACAGACTTTTTATCGGACGGTTCAGTTGGTTAATATTCATATATACCTCGTACTTCTCAATATCCTTCCTGTCAAGATAAAATCCAACTTTACTTCTCCATTTACATTCTACGGCTATTATCTCTCCGACCTTATAAATCCTGCTCCTATCTACAGCACATTCCAATAACAAATCCGGAGATGAAGAAGACAGAGGCCGGTATCCCTCAACATATTTATCACCTCGCCAATCCAGAAGCCGCCAGAATATTTTTCCTGTATCCAAGTCGGAACATCCATCTTTACTGATATTAGAATTTTTCACAACCCACTCTTCAAACCTGTCTCCCAAATATTTATTCTTGTTCCTTTCTTTAAAGTATTGAAAGGTGTCCATGAACCGATATTGAAAAACATTCACACAGTCATCTATAAACCTATTTAATATTTTCATTGTCATAACAAACTGCTTCTATATCATTATTCATCATCTATGAAGGTGTTTCAGGGAGCTTCATTACCTCGGTACAGATGTGGCTCGCAATAAACCACCTGCAAAAATAAAGTAATATTTAGTTCAAACAAATATTTACAAATAAAGAATAAGCATTCTTGATTACAAAAGCACAAAACAAACACCCAAATAAAAAATCAGACTTTTTTCTGTTTTTCCCAATTCTTTCCAGATTCCTTTCCCATCTTTGCAATACGAAAACAAATAAAGTATTAATCATTAAAAATAAAGAAGTATGAAAAAGTTTATTATGATGTTAGTTTGTATGTTTGCAGTGCACACAATGGTAATGGCAGATAACGATAGACCGATACAAGTAAACCAGTTACCGGCAAAAGCGCAGACATTTATCAAGACTTATTTCAAAAACCATAAAGTGGCATTAGCCAAAATGGAATCAGGAGTATTCTACAAAAGTTATGATGTAGTCTTTACAAATGGAGAAAAAGTAGAATTCGATAAAGCGGGAGAGTGGAAGGAAGTGCGGTGCAGACAAAGTGAAGTTCCCGCACAAGTTGTACCGGAAGCAATCCGTAATTATGTAAAGACCAACTATCCGGATGCAAGAATTCTCGAAATAGAATTCGATCATAATGAATATGAGATAAAATTGTCCAATCGTTGGGAAATTACATTCGACTCTCAAATGAGAGTAATCGATATCGACGATTGACAATGCCTGCCCTCAAAACATGAGGGATTAAAATACAAGAGTACAAAAACAGTTGTTCGAGTAAACTCCGAACAACTGTTTTTGTTTAAAAGCCCCATATATATCAGTCGGCAGATTATCAGCTCTTTTGAGAGCAAATAACACATTATTTAATATCTGCTCTCCAAACATTCCGTACATCATGAAAAATAAATGCCGCAATAAAGAATATAAACGCTTTATTTTTATACTTTTACACTCATTAAACAGCAAATTCAAATTATATAAACGATGGATAATTCAACTAACAATAAAAACATATTCCAGTCGGAGCTGCCTTGTGAAAAGAAAAACGGACACAGCATAATCCAAGAATTCATAAACAACTACCCTTACGGTGTCCAGGACTTAATAAAATTGCTCGAATGTGGTTATCAAATTACTTATGAAGATAGAAAAATCATGAAAGAGCAGTTCCCCACCGACACCTATAAATATTATGCTACTTTCTCCAGATTAGCATTCAAATTGTATCAGGAAGGGCAAGCTGAACTAATAACAACTCTAATTACTTCCGGAGTGGACCTTTCAGGAACAATTTATACGATTGAAGCATTACTTTCCAACAAACCCGAATATTTCAGTTTTCAAACCAATGTATGGGTATGTATCGCTAATAACGCAATAACCCATTACAAAAATCATTGGATATTTTGTGAGGCAGCACTCAAACAAAGCGGTAAATGGGAAGAGGTTTACAAAGCAGAGTCATTCCTAAGAAAACACAACAAATTAGATAAAAATGAAATCATAGCATGGAAGAAACCTAAAGAATACAAAATATTAAAGCTGCTCTATCCTCAATTGCAAGTACCGGCTGTCCGTTTCTTAGAAGACGAACAACCCGACCCTTACCAAACGGCCATCTCCCTCTTTCATAAAACCGAACTATCAGATATGTTGGAAACATTAAGCATAAGTATAGAGAAAGAACGTCCGGTTTGGGGATATCATCACATAGCCGGTGCTACTGCTGAAGAGAAAATCAATACACTATGGCATACATTTCCCCACGAAGAATTCCTTGAGGCATTGTTTTACCTCGCTGATCACAAACACTCTTCTTCCATACTCAACCTACTGATAAAAGAGGAAGCTTATGAAATTAGAGATGCCATACACGCCCCCAATACACTTCATAAGTTACAAACAGGGCTGGAAGTAGGAAGAATATATCATCCGGAGTTTCTACTTCTATTATGGGAGTCAGGATACAGGCACAAAAAAACGGAAGATTGGCAAAAAGACAATAGCCTGACAAATACTACGAAAATGAGGCTTTATTGTTTAGACAAACTATTCGACAATACACTAAACATCGATTTAAAAGAAATATTAACTAGTAGTATTATCCAGGCAGTGTGCCTGATTGAAGACATCAGGAACAACCGCATTACTTTTACCAATCATCCTAATTGGAAATCACGTATAAACAGTATACGCAGTGCATCCAATCATCCCTTAAATAATTATTGGGGATACATTGATATGGCTTTAGATAATTTCCATACAAAAGAAGGCCAAAGCATGAGAACGTATCTATGCCAGAAAGAACCGGGAATCAAGCTTGATAATAAAGAGGAGACTATTGTAAAAGAGACAAACCTTTATAAGGCATTGACTATTTTATATCCGGATATTTATAATTAAATCATACTTATAAATACCGCTCCCCTTTACTAAAAAAAGAAGAATCCCGGAAGAACATGATATTCGGACAAAGATTGAATAGCGTAAGCAATCTACTATTCGCAACGGCAATAAGTATTTGCACCGCACGTACAACGGGGCAATAGTTGCTCGCTCAACTCATCGCGATAGAACTCGTACAGTTGCCGATACATTGTTTCATAGAGGGTTGCTATTTGTTGCTCCTGTTCACTCTCGCTTTGAAAACGATTTTTAAAAGGATCTTCAAAGTTAAAATGCACCTGCCGTTTGGCATTGAGGGTGAGGAAGCTCAGTTCTTCCTCAGCTTCTTTACACAGGGTAACAACATAGTCCCATGACCGATGCGCATATGCTCCGACACCGGAAGGCTTTTTACGCGATATGCCGTAACCGTTTTGCTCCATCACATTGCATACGACATCGGGAACGCAATTTCCTTCCATAACTCCTGCCGTAGAAATATTCATTCCTCTGCCAAATGTGTGCAGGAGTTCTTGTGCGATACGGCTGCGGCACGCATCCTCATTACTTATTAATAATATGTCCATTGTGTGTTATTTTACCAGTTCTAAATATTCACCATATCCTTCTGCCTGCATCTTCTCTTTAGGGATAAAGCGCAAAGAGGCGCTGTTGATGCAATAACGCAATCCGCCTTTATCGGCAGGACCATCTGTAAAGACATGTCCCAAATGGGCATCACCTGTTTTGCTACGGACTTCCGTACGTACCATTCCGTGAGTAGTATCTGCTTTCTCCTGAATCAGCTTGCGGTCAATCGGCTTGGAGAAACTGGGCCATCCGCAACCGGAATCGAACTTATCGGTAGAGACGAACAAAGGCTCACCCGTAGTAATATCCACATAGATGCCCGGACGGTGTTCATCCCAGTAGGCATTACGGAAAGGCGGTTCGGTGGCGTTTTTCTGGGTAACGGCATACTGTTCTGCAGTGAGTTGCGAACGCAAAGTTGCATCATCGGGCTTACTGTAAGCCGCCACCGGTTTCTTCATCTTTGCTTTACGTGCCAGGTCGAATAGCGCAGGATTGATATGACAGTAGCCGCCCGGATTTTTATCCAGATAATCTTGATGATACTCTTCTGCCGGATAAAAATTCTTCAACGGCTCAATTTCCACTTCCAGCGGGCGGGTGTAGTTGGCAGCCAGACGGCTAACGGTTTCACGGATAACAGGCAGATCGGCTGCATCGGTATAATAAATGCCTGTGCGATACTGAGTACCACGGTCATTTCCCTGACGGTTCAGACTGGTAGGGTCAATTGTCTTGAAATAAAGGTCGATAAGAAAAGGCAAGGTCACCTTATCAGAATCATACTGTACTTTTACGGTTTCGGCAAAGTCCGTAGTACCTGTACAGACTTGCTGATAGGTAGGATTGGCTATATTTCCGTTTGCATATCCCACTTGGGTAACTTCTACACCTTCTATTTGCTTCAGGAAATGTTCGGTTCCCCAGAAACATCCGCCTGCCAGATAAATTTCTTTCATTGACTTCATATCGTTTCTCCTTTCCGCCTGACCGGTCGATTTACCGACACAGGACAGACAACTTATTAGCATTACAAAAATAAAGATTATTTGCTTCATACCATTTACCATATATGAAGTAAAAAACAAAAAAGTCAACGCAATGGTTGACTTTTTCAAATAATATTGTTTATTATCAGAAGCTGAATTTCTCCAGTTTCATAGAAGCAAGGCTTTGTATTTTAGGAACCAAAGTCACAAAATGCGCCGCCTTTTCGTGTGCAGCCAAAGACTCCTCATCTTTCCATGTTTCGCAAATCATAAGGACATCTTCACGGGTTGCACTTTCAAAAATGTCATAAGCAATGCAACCGTTATCCTTCAGGGAACAAGCTACCAGTTCTTTTGCAGCTTCCATCACAGCAGCACGGTTATCCGCACTCACTTGAATAAAAACATTCAGTCTAAGCATATTCATATCTATTTTAAGTATGGCGCAAATTTATATAGAATAAATAAGAAGTCCGTTAAGATTCTGTGTAATTATTCCTCAAATGTGTTACCCGTTTCTACAACACTCTACATATTTCTACATTGGACTTTTCGGGACAACTTCGCATAATTATCCTGTAAATCAATCATATACCAACATCCAATACAGTTTGGCATTCTATTTGTCCTATGATAAGTGTTAGAGATGATAACCCCAAATATTCACTAAAAATCAGAAAGTTATGAAAAAGGTATTAGCAGCATTAGTAATGGTTTTAGGAACAGGAAGTTCTGTAGTATTCGCACAGGAAGTAAACAACTCATCAGCAATCGTGGCAGAAGCACAAGTTCCGCAAGACGAATTTGTGAAAATCGACCCGACAGAATTGCCACAGGCTGTTATGCAGACATTAGCCAAAGATTATGAAGGTGCATCTGTAAAAGAAGCCTACGTAAAAGAAACGGAAGAGACCACACTCTACAAAATCATCATCGTCACCCAAGACGGTCAGGAAGCGGAAACGCTTTTAAACGAAAAAGGCGAAATTGTCAAAGAATAGTCTTTTCTAAATGTAAATCTCATTAAAGAAAGAATTCCGGTTCGTGACGAATCGGAATTTTTTTATCCGCAAAACACATACGTACCCACAGAGATTATTTGTACATTTGTTGCATCGTATTTAGATGCAGTATCCTATGAAAGTCAAGATAGAAGAGAGCTGGCGGCAACGTTTACAAGAAGAATTCGACAAGCCCTACTTTGAAAGATTGGTATCATTTGTGAAAAGCGAATACGGACGTGCCAACGTGCTGCCGCCGGGACACCTTATCTTTCATGTTTTCAACTCATGCCCTTTTGAAAAAGTAAAAGTGGTTATCTTAGGACAAGATCCCTACCCCAACCCCGGACAATATTACGGGATATGCTTTTCCGTACCGGAAGGAGTAGCCATACCGGGATCACTCGCCAATATATTCAAGGAGATACATCGAGACTTGGGCAAACCGATTCCTACTTCCGGCAATCTGGACCGCTGGGTGGCTCAGGGAGTATTCTCCATGAACTCTGTCCTTACGGTACGCGCCCACGAAACCGGTTCGCACCGCAACATGGGCTGGGAAACTTTCACAGATGCGGTAATCAAGAAATTAAGTGATGAACGAGAACATCTCGTATTCATGCTTTGGGGAGCTTATGCCAAAGAAAAGGCAGCCTTGATAGACAGCAGCAAGCATCTTATTCTGACAACCGTCCATCCTTCACCCCGTTCCGCCGAATACGGTTTCTTCGGTTGCAGGCACTTCAGCAAGGCCAACGATTATTTACGGAGCAAAGGCATTGAGGAGATAGACTGGTAAGACAAAGCCCAATCTTACAGCACTCCGTTTACCCCGCTGCCGAACAATGCGAAATCTCCCAAACAGGGGTCGTCCGGAAAGACTTCCGCCAAAGCCTCGGTTATGTTCCGCGCATTCTTCAGAGAGAATGTTTCCGTATCGGTAAGCCCCAAAAGATAAGCCACCCTGCAAACGTGCGTATCCAAAGGAATCAGCAAATCGCGATGGTCAAAACTCTTCCAAATACCGAAATCCACTTCCGACTCTTTCCGTATCATCCACCGCAGAAACATATTCAGTTTCTTTTGAGGGCTCTTGGCTGAAACTTCCAGAAATGCGCACAGCTTCTCCATCGGTGTACCCGGATAAACCGACAAGGCATCTTCCAAACTATCAAAACGGGTATAGGCAGCGTGTAGCCGGGCAAAGTAAGTATAAAAATCCGCATGGGAAAGCATACGGTAAAAGCTGCTCCTATCTGTAGGCAGGAAATCTTCTTTCCACCTGCAGGACAAGACATACCGGTAGGGTGAAGCTCCCATTAAACCATGCAGTCCGTCCGCTTTCTTCAATATCTGTTTGCGGTTGCCAAAACTCATTATAGCTGTGAGCAAGCCGCTAACCTCAATATCCTGTTTCTGCGTATACCGATGTGGAAACTGAACAGGATCACCTTGTATAAAGGCTGCACAATGATATTCTCTTGCCCACGCCAAGAGCTGCAATCGGGTTTTCTCGGTCATACTTTGTAATATTCAGCAATTTTCAGTTTCTATTTCTATTTTTCCATCCGGCCCTGCACCCTGCCACTATCCATACAGCAACAACGAACGGTGCGGTGAGGGTTGTTATTCCCCACTTCATACCGCCTATCTGGAGTAAGACGGACAGCAATACAGCCACTGTAGCCCACGCGCCGCCCTTCCATGTTTTATCTCCCAAAGCAATGGCGCACAACACTCCGTTATATCCCATCAATCCGGCATTCAAAACAGCATCATCCACTCCCAACAGCAGAGCGAACGGAATGGAAAGCCCCGCTCCCAATGCAGCATAAAAGCCATTGATACGGGAATTAACCATGATACCCAACAGGAAGAGCACTCCTGCCAATACTGTATTCCCCTGAAACATCACCTGACCGATGTTCAGACAAAAAGCCTGCAAAAAAGAGAGTGACTGGGCTGTCACTGCATTTCCGGAAGGCAATAGCAAAGACGGCATCATCCCTCTGCAAGCAGCCAACAATATCCACACCGAAAGGATGAAAGGAGCGGTAAATCCCGGCACCCGCCGCTGCAAGCTGAAAAGACGGGCTATCCAAGCGGATAAGCACGCACCTGCAACCAACAATGATAAAGAAGCTACGGAAACCGGCATAAATACTCCGATTGCTATTCCCACCAAAGTACCGTTAAACCCGTAAAGTCCGTTCCTTATATCTTCGCGACTGTAACCGGAAAGACAAGCCGTTAGTGTACTTACAACATTACCCGCAATCGCCAGCAAGGCCATTTGCCAGGAATTCAGAAGGATACCTGCCAGCATCAATAACCCCGACAGCGCATTGTTCTGAAACATCACCTGGCCTACACCACGCCCTAAAGTAAGAAAAGCGTCTTTCATATACTCTTTCAAAAGCTATTTATATAATATAATCCGCTGCAAAATTACATATGTTTTGTCTTTTCAGATTAAACAAACAATGATTATTAACGAACTTCCGTCCAACAAATATGCGGCAAACCACATTTATAGCAACATCGGACAAGTCCCCTATCCCTTTTTCCCCTTATTTTTGCATCGTGAACAAACCGATAGAATATATGGAAACCAAGAAGACAACCCGGGAAGAGTATCAGAAGTGTGTGAATGCAGTGGTGGATTATATCAATCTCCACCTCGGAGAAGAAATCGACCTGAAATCGCTGGCCAAGATTTCCCATTTCTCTCCGTTCTACTTCCACCGCATCATGAAAGCTTTTTTGGGCGAACCCATAGGTACGTTTATCGTCCGGACACGTACTGAAACGGCAGCACGGTTATTGCGCTACACCGATTTGCCGATAGCCGACATTGCTTATCGCATCGGTTATTCGTCTTCCTCGTCATTGTCTAAAGTGTTCAAGCAGTTCTACGGTATTTCACCTTTAGAATATCGTAACAATAAAAACTTTGTAATTATGAAACCAGCTATTATCCGTCCGGAACTCAAACTGAAACGGGAAATCAAAGAACTTCCGGTCCGAAATGTGATTTATATCCGATTGTTCGGAGACTATAAACTAAATGATTATTGCGGCACGTGGATGCGCCTTCAACAATTTGTCCAAGAGGAAAAGCTGCCAATGGGAGAAGTGATGCCTTACTGTATTTTTCATGACGACCCTAAAGTGACCCCGATAGAGAAACTGCGTACCGATGTATGTATGGTTATGCCTGCCGCCGTAACTCCGAAAGGCAATATCGGCTTCAAGCAACTCCCGGCAGGACGCTATGCCATATTCCTGTATAAGGGTTCGTACGAACACCTGCAAAGTGTGTACGACACAATCTATGGAAAATACATCCCTGAAATGGAATGTACATTCAGAGATGAAGCCAGTGCCGAACGATACCTGAATAATCCGGCTGATACTGCACCGGATGAGTTACTGACAGAAATCTATATTCCGATAGAATAAATTAAAATATGTAAGGTATGGGTTCGTCATTCTTCATTATGTCCGGAATGAGAAACCATACCTTATGAAACAGACAAACACCCCTACTTCACCTGCTTATAGTCCGCAATGAATCCTTCCGTCATCCACTTTGCCAGAGCCTGGCGGTTGGAACTGATAACGAAACGGCGCTGGTCGAACGTATTCTGGATATTGCCCAGTTCAACGAAGACCGAAACCGGAGCGGCTTGCAGCAACACGTAGAGGTTACGCGAACTGACAGTCCCTTCAAATCCGCGATTGGGCTGATGTTTGTCATATTTCGATTCGAAAGTTTCTTTCATGGTAACCGCCAGTTTCTTTCCCGACACGCTTTTCGGAGCATGGTAAAAGAATACGTCCGTCTGCGCACTCCTGCTGCGGCTGTCCACATGCAAGAATATAGCCCGGCAATACTTATACTTCCTACGGTCTTTCCGGTAGAGTTCATTGATTTTGGTGCAACGCTGTTGCAGGCGGGCTACCTGATTCAGCGGAATGGCATCGCCCATGCACGTTTCCCGCTTACTGTTGGAAAGGTAGCGGCTGTCGCGGATTCCGTCTTTGGCATCCTGAATGATGATATGCACTTCCGCCCCTTCCTGCATCAGGTTACGGGCAAGGCGCAAGGCAACATCATAGGCATATTCATCCTCGTGCAATTCCACCTTTCCTATTTTTCCGATAGCTCCGGGATCGGGACCGCCATGCCCGCTGACCACATAGAAGCAAGCACCCTGCAAGCGGTTGGACGTCACTGGCACATCGGCCAGCTTCTTCCCGAACAGCCGTTCGCGAACCACTCTCTTTTTACCGGCAACAGCTTTGGGCGAAACGGAGGCAGAAGTCCCTTTCTTCAAGGGCGGCAACACATATTTCACACCCAATCGCAGTTCCTCTTTTCCACGCAGACGTTTTTCGTTCAGCTTCATAAACTCATTATAGTAGGCTTTTCCCGGACGTTTGTTCCGTTCCAGAAAAGACGAAATACCCTCGCCCGATTTGGGTGTGGCATATTCTCCCTGAGCAGAGACATCCAAAAGAAGAAAAGTACAGAAGAGAACAGCAAGCAAGCAAAATATACGTTTCATATTCCCGTTATTCGTCATTTATTTCGTATCGGCAGCAGATTTTCAACTGCTAAATTATAGCATTTTACCATTCGCGCGCACAAAATTATATTTTTTTCCCTACTTTTGCGACAACTTACGTGTTTTAAAGAAAAGAAACTCTAAATACAGATAGCATTATGGCAAAGCAATTCAAGCCGGAGACACTGTGCGTACAGGCAGGGTGGACTCCTAAAAAGGGAGAACCCCGCGTACTCCCCATTTATCAAAGTACAACTTTCAAATACGATACCAGCGAGCAAATGGCGCGTCTGTTCGACCTCGAAGACAGCGGTTACTTTTACACCCGTCTGCAGAATCCTACGAACGATGCCGTTGCCGCCAAAATAGCCGCCCTCGAAGGCGGTGTAGCCGCCATGCTGACATCGAGCGGACAGGCAGCGAATTTCTATGCCATCTTCAACATCTGCCAGGCAGGCGACCACTTCGTATGCTCATCCACTATCTATGGCGGAACGTTCAACCTGTTTGGCGTGACAATGAAAAAACTGGGTGTCGATGTAACGTTTGTCAACCCCGATGCGCCCGAAGAGGAAATCTCCGCCGCTTTCCGTCCGAACACCAAAGCCCTGTTCGGCGAAACAATCTCTAACCCTACGCTGGAAGTTCTCGACATCGAAAAGTTCGCCCGTATCGCCCACAAGCACGGCGTACCTTTGATTGTAGACAATACTTTCCCCACTCCTATCAACTGCCGCCCGTTTGAATGGGGAGCCGATATAGTAGTCCACTCCACTACCAAATACATGGACGGACACGCCACCAGCGTAGGCGGAGCAGTTGTAGACAGCGGCAATTTCGACTGGGAAGCACATGCCGACAAATTCCCCGGTCTCTGCACACCGGACGAATCGTATCACGGGCTGACTTATACAAAAGCTTTCGGCAAACTGGCTTACATCACTAAAGCAACGGCGCAACTGATGCGCGACCTCGGCAGCATCCAGTCTCCGCAGAACGCGTTCTTGCTGAACCTCGGTCTGGAAACTCTGCACCTGCGCATGCCGCAACACTGCGGCAATGCCCAAAAAGTAGCCGAATACCTTTCCAAAAACGACAAAGTGGCATGGGTGAACTATTGCGGACTGCCCGACAACAAGTATTACGCATTGGCACAGAAGTACATGCCCAACGGCTCCTGCGGCGTTATCTCTTTCGGACTGAAAGGCGGTCGCGAGGTGTCTATCAAGTTTATGGACTCGTTGAAGCTGGCAGCTATCGTGACTCACGTTGCCGATGCACGTACCTGCGTGCTCCATCCTGCCAGCCATACGCACCGCCAGCTCTCTGACGAGCAACTGTTGGAAGCAGGTATCCGCCCCGACCTCATCCGTTTCTCGGTGGGTATTGAAAATGCGGATGATATCATCGCAGATATAGAACAGGCGCTGAACGCGTAAGCATCATCTGTTCAAGTGAAACGCATCATCTGTCGAGGGCTGTTCAATCATACATTCAGCCTCAACGGATGATGCGTTTCATTATTATTCAGTTTTCAATGTTATCGGCAGGCTTTCCTTACCCTGACAGAAGGTCTTTGCCTTCACTACCGGAGCATGGCACGGCACGGGCGCTTCCCACAAAGCGGATTGGGCATCCGGTTCCGAACCATCCGTTGTGTAACGTATTTCAGCACCTCGAATGGCAACGTTGGCATAAAGCTTACCGTCCTTCACCAACAATCCCGGATGAGGCAGGCGGAAATTGATACCGTTCCTTGCCCAATAAGGCATTTCCATATCGCTGATTTTTTCATAATACAACGCCAATGCTTTGTTGAAGGCTTGCTGTTCCTGTGCACCCCGCAGTTCTTCCCATGCCGGATAAGCATTCCAACCACGCTCTGCCAGTCCCATGATTTTCGGGAAAAGAAGATATTCCACACCGTTAAAGCTACGGATTGTTTCGGCAAACAACTGGCCTTGCACACCCAGGATATTTTTTCGCCCCTCTGCCGTCAGAACAGTTTTTCCCTTTTCCGCTGCATCCAAATCGACGGGATTGCCTGCACCGTCCGTACGCAACGAACGATAGATGCTGAAAGGAAGCATGGAGAAAGAGACTGACTCATCCACATAACCGCCCCAATCGAGCCCGCGCTCGTCGGGATGCCCGTTGTACGCCATATCCATATAGAAATTGCCCACATTACAGAGAATCACCGGGTAGCCGTTATTGGCAATCTGATACACCACCTCATCGTATCCCGGAACCGTATTCCAGCAGTACACGCCCGCCGCCTGAGTCCGCAATTGCCGGTGCGCCTCTTCGGTATGCCCCAAAGCAACTTCCTGCCAACCGCTGAATTTCAGTCCGTTCCTTTGCATGATGTCTGCCATCTGCGTGATGAAATGCTCTGCCAAGTCATGCGGTTTCGTCATTCCTTTCTCTTTCATCAATGCCTGACATTTTGGAGAACCCAGCCATACGCCGCGCGCCACTTCATCGCCGCCAAGATGCACCGTAGCCAGCGGTACGCCGGCTTCCCTGTACATAGCCGCAAGTTCCTGAATCACTTTCTCCATAAAGCGATAAGTAGAGGGCATGGCCACATTTATCACATTGTCCGTATAATACTGCACGGATGCGTAGCGGGAAGTATCTTCCGGCTCACTCAGCAGATATTCGGCGGCCTTTTCCACATCCGTGTCCTTATACTTATTATAACGCGCTTTCATGGAAACGATAGCCGCACGGGCATGTCCGGGAGATTCTATTTCCGGTATGACGCGGATATGTCTTTCGGCAGCATAGCGCAACAGACCGATAAAGTCCTCACGGGAGTAATATCCGTTGCCTACGGTTGCGGCATCCGGGTCGTAACCGCCGTCATAGCACGGATAGAGACAACGGCTCTCGTCGGTGGTATGTCCACGGCGGCTGCCCACGGCGGTCAGCTCTTCCAGTCCCGGAATTTCCAGACGCCATGCCTCATCATCCGAAAAATGGAAATGGAGCACATTCATTTTGTAAGAAGCGAAAACGTCCACCAGCTTTTTCAGATTGTCTACGGTAGTGAAGTTGCGGGCAATGTCTATCATCTGCCCGCGATACAGAAGGTCGGGATAATCTTCCACAGACATAGCGTCCAGCCGGTACGGCGCTTCTTTACCTTTCAGCATCGCCAGCAAGGTTTGCGTACCATTGAAAACTCCGTGCGGAGTGGCGGCGCTAATCTTTATCCGGTCGCTGTCTATAACCATATCATAGTATTCATCGTTCACAGCTTTTGCCTTATCGGCCAAGGTTTCCAAAGCAATCGTAACGGGAGCTTTATCCACTACTTCCAAGCCGTACAGAGCGGATAACTTCTCTTTCAACAACCTTGCCTCAACGGCATACGCGTCCGGATAAGCCAAAGCCACCTTGCCATCCAGCACAACAGCGCCTTCGGCAGGCGTCGCTTTCTTTACCGACGGCAATATATCCCATGGTTGCAAAGCCGATACGTTCTCCAGACGAAGATTCGATTCGTATATTTTAGTTGCATCCGGATAGCCGGGCAGTGACTCCGGCGAGGGCAACACAAGCGTATTCAGCGTTACGGGAAGCGGACTGCTTTCCTTACCGTCTGCCGTAGCCACCCAATACGTGCCCTCAGGCGCGTGCGAATTCCGGTCTATCTTGTAAGAACACAGAAAAGTGATACGCATGGAATCGCCGGGAGCCAACGGAGTAAAGCTTTCTGTCGGATACATCTTAAAGAAGTTTCCGTTCACCGGTTCCACCTTAACGGCAGGATTCCCTATCTGCTTCACATTGCGGGGAAGTTGCGAATAATAGATTGTCCAATTTCGGGGAAGAGGAGCGCCGGAGATGTTTTTAAGAACAAAGGAGTTCTCATAGTATCCGGGTTCCGCATTACCCGTACCCATTTCCCAAGTCAGGGAAACCGGAGCTTCGGGTTTGTCACTCGTTCCGCATCCTGCCAGCAACGGCGCGGTGCAAAACAATAATCCTGCAAGAGGAAGTTTAAAAATCTTCATAAAACAACTGTGTTAAGTTAATAATTTGGGGTAATACTTAAATCTATTGCCAAAAATAAGCATTTTTAGTTTATTTACTGATAATTCTAATAGAAATTATCCGATACAGACTACAAATTAGAACTTTTATCTCTAAATTTGCGACCAAATCATAACAAATTTAACTAATCTACCATGGCTAAGATAACCAAAGAAGCTGCCTTGCTCTATCACTCGCAAGGCAAACCGGGAAAAATTGAAGTAGTGCCCACCAAGCCCTACAGTACACAAACCGACCTTTCACTCGCTTATTCTCCGGGCGTTGCAGAACCGTGCCTCGAAATCGAGAAGAACCCGCAGGACGCATATAAATATACAGCCAAAGGCAATCTGGTAGCTGTAATCTCCAACGGAACCGCCGTTCTCGGTCTGGGCGACATAGGCGCACTCAGCGGAAAGCCCGTTATGGAAGGAAAAGGGCTGCTGTTCAAAATCTATGCCGGCATCGATGTATTCGATATCGAAGTGAACGAGAAAGACCCCGACAAGTTTATCGAAGCAGTCAAGGCGATTGCCCCCACGTTCGGCGGTATCAACCTGGAAGACATCAAGGCTCCCGAATGTTTTGAAATAGAGCGCCGGCTGAAAGAAGAACTTGATATTCCGGTGATGCACGACGACCAGCATGGTACGGCCATCATCTCCAGCGCCGGACTGCTGAACGCACTGGAAGTGGCAGGCAAGAAGATTGAAAACGTAAGAATCGTAGTGAACGGCGCAGGTGCTTCCGCCACCTCATGCACCAAACTGTACGAGTCGCTCGGCGCACGCCGCGAGAACATCCTGATGCTGGACAGCAAAGGCGTCATCACCAGCGACCGCGAGAACCTGACCGAACAGAAGCGTTACTTTGCAACCGACCGCCGCGACGTGCATACCCTTGCCGAAGCCATCAAAGGCGCCGACGTATTCCTCGGCCTTTCCAAAGGCAATGTACTGACGCAGGATATGGTACGCAGCATGGCCGACCACCCCATTGTATTCGCCCTTGCCAACCCTACTCCGGAAATATCCTACGAAGACGCTATGGCAGCGCGTCCGGACGTACTGATGTCTACCGGCCGTTCCGACTATCCGAACCAGATTAACAACGTTATCGGCTTCCCCTATATCTTCCGCGGCGCACTCGATACACAGGCAAAGGCCATCAACGAAGAGATGAAGATTGCTGCCGTACACGCCATCGCCAATCTTGCCAAACAACCCGTACCCGACGTGGTGAACGAAGCCTACCATGTGAACAACTTCACCTTCGGTCCGGAATACTTCATTCCGAAACCGGTAGACCCGCGCCTCATCACCGAAGTGTCCTGCGCCGTGGCAAAAGCCGCTATGGACAGCGGTGTGGCCCGCAAGCACATTGCAGACTGGGATGCCTACCGCCTGCAACTGCGCGAGCTGATGGGCTATGAAAGCAAGCTCACCCGCCAGCTCTACGACACCGCCCGCCGCAACCCGCAACGTGTGGTATTTGCCGAAGGCATTCACCCCAATATGCTGAAAGCCGCCGTTGAGGCCAAGGCCGAAGGTATCTGCCATCCCATCATATTAGGCAATGACGAAGCTATCGAGAAGCTGGCAAAAGAACTCGACCTCAGCCTCGAAGGCATTGAAATCGTAAACCTGCGCCATCCCAACGAATCGGAACGCCGCGAACGTTACGCACGTATCCTTTCCGAAAAGCGCGCCCGCGAAGGCGTCACCTACGAAGAGGCCAACGACAAGATGTTCGAGCGCAACTACTTCGGCATGATGATGGTGGAAACCGGTGAGGCCGACGCTTTCATCACCGGATTGTACACCAAGTACAGCAACACCATCAAGGTGGCCAAAGAAGTAATCGGCATCCGTCCGGAATTCAAGCACTTCGGCACAATGCACATCCTCAACTCCAAGAAAGGCACGTACTTCCTTGCCGATACGCTTATCAACCGCCATCCCAATGCGGAAACACTGATAGACATCGCCAAACTGTCGGAGTATACCGTACGCTTCTTCAACCATACTCCCGTTATGGCCATGCTGAGCTACTCCAACTTCGGTACAGACAAGGAAGGAAGTCCGGTAAGCGTGCACGAAGCCGTGGACTACATGCAGCGCAACTATCCCGACCTTGCCATCGACGGCGAAATGCAGGTGAACTTTGCCATGAACCGCGAACTGCGCGATGCCAAGTATCCGTTTACCCGTCTGAAAGGAAAGGATGTGAATACGCTTATCTTCCCGAACCTGAGCTCCGCCAACTCCGCATACAAACTGTTGCAGTCGATGGATATGGACTCCGAACTCATCGGCCCGATACAGATGGGACTGAACAAGCCTATCCACTTTACCGATTTTGAAAGCTCTGTGCGCGATATAGTAAACATTACCGCAGTAGCCGTTATCGACGCCATTGTGGACAAAAAGAAAGCAGGCAAATGAAAAGGCAATTTTCCAGATTTCAAATCGTTTGCATCACGCTTCTTTGGGCAGCGCTTTGCTACATAGTACTGACAACCGCCGAACGGATTGACGGACCAATTATCCTGACACTTGTCATTTCAGCAGCATTGGTATTCATTCCTGTAATAAAAGCGCTCAAAAGGAAATAAATAATATCTTTTTATTCATTTTTACGGGATAAAACAATATTTTTGTTGTTTTATCCCGTATTTTATTTATAAATTGTTTGCTTGTATCATTTTTATGTTTACTTTTGCAACCGCAACAAGAGGTAAGGCGCTACCGCATCACCGCCTTACAATATAAATATGCAAACCCAATAAAAGAAATAGATTATGAATGCAGCTAAGGTATTAGAAGATTTGAAAAGACGGTTCCCCAATGAACCGGAGTATCATCAGGCAGTAGAAGAAGTGCTTTCTACCATTGAAGAAGAGTACAACAAACATCCGGAGTTCGACAAAGCCAATCTGATTGAGCGTCTTTGCATCCCCGATCGCGTTTACCAGTTCCGTGTTACTTGGGTGGATGACAAGGGTAACGTACAAACCAACATGGGTTACCGTGTACAGCACAACAACGCCATCGGTCCGTACAAAGGCGGTATCCGTTTCCACGCTTCCGTGAACCTCTCCATTCTGAAATTCCTTGCTTTCGAACAGACTTTCAAAAACTCGCTGACTACCCTGCCTATGGGTGGCGGTAAGGGCGGTTCGGACTTCTCTCCGCGCGGCAAGTCAAATGCAGAGGTGATGCGTTTCGTTCAGGCTTTCATGCTGGAGCTGTGGCGTCACATCGGTCCCGAGACCGACGTTCCTGCCGGTGACATCGGTGTAGGTGGCCGCGAAGTAGGTTTCATGTTCGGCATGTACAAGAAACTGGCTCACGAGTTTACCGGAACCTTTACAGGAAAAGGCCGCGAATTCGGCGGCTCGCTGATTCGTCCGGAAGCCACGGGTTACGGCAACATCTACTTCTTGCTGGAAATGCTGAAAACCAAAGGTACAGACCTCAAGGGCAAGACCTGCCTGATTTCCGGTTCGGGCAACGTGGCTCAGTACACTGCCGAGAAAGTACTGGAGATGGGTGGCAAAGTCCTGACAATGTCCGATTCCGACGGTTACATATACGACCCCGCAGGTATCGACCGTGAAAAGCTGGATTACATCATGGAACTCAAGAACCTCTACCGTGGACGCATCCGCGAATATGCAGAGCAATATCCGGGCGTTAAGTATGTGGAAGGTGCACGTCCCTGGGGCGAAAAAGCAGACATCGCTCTGCCTTCTGCCACTCAGAATGAAATCAACGGTGACGATGCCAAGAAACTTATCGCCAACGGTGTAATGGCGGTATCCGAAGGTGCAAACATGCCTTCTACTCCCGAAGCTATCAAAGTGTTCCAGGAAGCCAAGATTCTGTATGCTCCGGGCAAGGCAGCCAATGCCGGCGGTGTATCGGTATCGGGCCTCGAAATGACCCAGAACTCCATTAAACTGGGCTGGAGCGCCGAAGAAGTGGACGAAAAGCTGAAAAGCATCATGAAGAACATCCACGAGGCTTGCGTGCAGTACGGAACGGAAGCCGACGGTTACGTAAATTACGTAAAGGGCGCCAACGTTGCCGGATTTATGAAAGTAGCCAAGGCAATGATGTCGCAAGGTATCCTGTAAGCAGGATGATTGTTACGGTATAATAAGAGGAAAGCATGTAAGATTTATCCGAATTTTGACATGCTTTCCTCTTTTTTTATCTGATAATATTGTTTACATTTACTTCCGTTTTCCAAAAACCAAAAAGTAAATGATATGAAACGATTACTTCTCCTTCTATTCAGTTGTGTCCTGTTTCTCCAACCTTACTTCCAGGCACAGCCTCTCACATCCGAAGAAAGTCCTGTAACATTAAGCACCGCTACCGGTGACATCAAAGGCAGACTTCTCCTGCCTGCCAATGCCACAACCTGCCCCGTAGTGCTGCTTATCGCCGGTTCCGGCCCTACCGACATGGACGGCAACAATCCCATGATGAAAAACAATTCGCTGAAATTCCTTGCCGAGGGACTGGCACAGAAAGGCATCGCCTCGCTCCGTTTCGACAAACGCGGCATAGCCGGCAGCGCCGCAGCAGGCAAAGAAGAGTCCAAACTCCGCTTCGAGGATTATATAAACGATGTGACGGGCTGGATAGACTTTCTTGCCAAAGACAAACGCTTCACCGGCATCACAGTGGCCGGACATAGCGAAGGCTCGCTCATCGGCATGCTTGCCTGCCAGAGTCGCCCCAAAGTAAAGAGTTTCATTTCCATTGCCGGCGCAGGCAGTCCGGCATACGAAATCATAGAAAAGCAAGTGGCTGCCCAAATGATGCCGGAGTCCATACGGAAAGAAGTGGCGGACATCAACCGCTCGTTAAGAAACGGAAAAGAGGTGGCGCAAGTTCCTGCCTATCTGCAGGCGCTGTTCCGGCCTTCCGTACAGCCCTACCTCATCTCCTGGTATAAATACAATCCGCAGACCGTCATCGCTTCCCTGAAAATGCCCGTGCTGATTCTTCAAGGCAAAAACGATATTCAGGTAAAGGAAGAGGATGCAATGCTGCTGAAGAAAGCATCTCCCAAGGCAGAACTCGTTCTGATAGACAAAATGAACCATGTGCTGAAAGATTGCGAAAGCACCGCACCGCAGCAACAAATGGCAGTGTACAATAATCCTTCACTGCCCGTCAATGCCGCGTTGATGAATGCAACCGTACGGTTCGTCAATAACAGCAAATAAAAAACAATAACAGATATGACAACAAAAGAAATTCCCGTACTGCTCCTCACCGGTTATCTGGGCAGCGGTAAAACGACGTTAGTAAACCATATTCTCGCCAATAAACAAGGCATCAGATTCGCAGTTATCGTCAATGACATAGGCGAGGTAAACATTGACGCGGACCTCATCCAAAAGGGCGGCATCGTGGGCAAGAAAGACGAAAGCCTCGTTGCGCTTCAAAACGGCTGCATCTGCTGCACGCTGAAAACGGACCTGATAGAGCAAATAGGCGAAATCATGCGGATGGAACGTTTCGACTATATCGTTATCGAAGCCAGCGGCATCTGCGAACCCGAACCTATCGCACAGACCATCTGCTCCATTCCCCGCCTGGGCGGCATGTACACCCAATACGGCATCTGCCGCCTGGACTGCATCACCACCGTAGTGGACGCCCTGCGCCTGCAAGACGAGTTCGCCTGCGGCAACGACCTCACCCGAAAAGGGATTGACGAGGAAGACATTGAAAATCTTATCATCCAGCAGATTGAATTCTGTAATATCATTCTTCTGAACAAGGCAGCGGAAGTAAAACCCGAAGAGCTGGAACGCATCAAGCAGATTATACGTACCCTACAACCCGCAGCAGAAATCATCGAATGCAATTACGCGGATGTGGATTTAAAGAAGATTATCCATACAGACCTGTTCGACTTCGAACGCGTGGCTACCTCGGCAGGATGGATTCGCGGGATAGAGAAACCAGCCACCGAAGAGGAAGAAAAAGAAGCGCACGGACATCATCACCACGAAGAAGGGCATGATCATCATCATGAAGAACATGAACATCACCACGAAGAGCACGAGCATCACCACGAAGAGCACGGACACCATCATCATCACCATCACGAAGGGGGCGAAGTGGAAGAATACGGCATCGGTACTTTCGTTTACTACCGCCGTCCGGCATTCGACATTCACAAATTCGACCATTTCATCGCTACCAGATGGAGCCGCAACATCATCCGTGCCAAAGGCGTATGCTATTTCAGCCACAACCGCGACATGTCCTACCTTTTTGAACAGGCAGGCACTCAGAAACAACTGACCGAAGCCGGGCTGTGGTATGCCACAGCCCCCGAAGAAGACCTGATTGAACTGATGCGTCAAGAACCCGGACTGATGCGCGACTGGGACGAAAAATACGGAGACCGCATGCAAAAGATAGTCTTCATCGGCCAGCACATGGACAAAGAGCAGATTATACGCGACCTCGACGAATGCCTTGAGTAAGCCCATTTCCGTTTCCACCGGAGGAGACGGATGTTTCCCTTAAGGAAACGCCCGTTCCCCTTTAAGGAAACCCGAATTTCCCTGCAGGGAAACTGAAGTTTCTACCATAGGAAACTGACGTTTCCCCCTAAGGAAACCGGAGTTCCCTCCGTGGGGAAACTACATTGCGTTGCATTTCAACCGGTTATCCCTACCAGTCATACCGTTCTACATACTCGTCAAAGTAGTCATCAAGCCGCAGGCCGAGAGCTTCTGCCTGGCTGATAATGTATTGCTGGGCAGCAGGATTAATAAGGTACTCTCCTTTACGGGCAAGGTAATAGTTCTTACGCCCGAAGTAGGAAATAAGCCGCAAACGGAATGTACCCGCCACCCGAACCGTGAGCAACTCTGCCACCCGGGTGAAGCCGCGGGCATAACGCACCGGCGTATTCGGACGGTAATATTCACACTTTCCTTTCATCGACTCCAGCTTCCGGGGAGTAAGCGTAGGCAGGAACGGATATTGCAGGGAAGCATTCTGCAAGGCTATATAGCGCAGGCAGGTAAAGCGTTTCGTACAACAGGCAGAGGCACATACACCGAAGTTGTGGGGCGCCTGTAAATTTTCCAAGTCATTCATTTATTTTACAGATTAGTTTGTCTCAACGCTTCATAGACAGCCGGATGCAGGAAATAACGCATGTCCCTGCCCTCTTCCATCGCCTGGCGGATAAAGGTAGAACTTATTTCGAATGTGGGCGAAGAGGCCAGTTTTACATTTTGAGGTAAAGTATTCCCGTCCACCTCATAACCGGGACGGGGATAAATAAGAATAAAGTTTTCCGCAAGAATACGCTCCGACTGATACCACCGGGAGAAAAGCTTCCAGTTGTCGGAACCTATAATAAGGTGGAAAGTGTCTTGCGGATAAGTCTGTTTCAATTTATCAAGCGTATGCACGGTATAAGACGGACGCGGCAGATGAAACTCGAAATCGGAAGCCCGGAACTTGGGATAGCCTCCAATGGCAAGCTGCACCAGCTTCAGACGGAATTCATCGCTCATCAGAGAGGCTTCTTCTTTCAGCGGATTATGCGGAGTCACCATGAACCACACCTCGTCCAACCCTTCGTATTCACAAAGATAGTTGGCAAGCGCCAGATGTCCGATATGTACCGGATTGAACGAACCGCTGAAAATGCCTATATCCACTTGATAAATTGAAAATTAAGAATAAAAAAATACAGAAGGCTATGGTATCAAAGCTTTCCTTTCAGACGTTTCCAACAGCCGTAAATATTTACGCCGCTTATGAACATCACAATAAGCATGGCCGCAGCCGGAGTGTACTCCTTCAGGTCAACATTCAATATAGCCAAGACGATAGCTCCCAAAAACAGAACGATATTCAGGACTAAGAGGACCTTATTGGCTCTCGGCGACAGATTTCTGCCTTTCGTCCGCTTCATCGGTTCAGGAATTGGGTTATCACTTTCAATGCCTCTGCTTTAGCCGTTTCCAAATCATCGTTTACAATGACCGTATCGAATTTCGGTGCAAAGCCAAGCTCGTATTCGGCCTTCGCCACACGGCTCTCGATAACTTCGGGAGCATCCGTGCCGCGGCCTATCAAGCGTTTGCGAAGCTCCTCCACCGAAGGCGGCTGGATGAAAACGGACAAAGCACGCTCGCCGTAGAACTTCTTGATATTGCAACCGCCCACTACATCTACATCGAATACAACATTCTGTCCGGCAGCCAATTGCTTTTCCACCTGTGCTTTCAGTGTTCCGTAGAAGCGGTCCTGATACACTTCCTCGTATTCCAGGAACTCATCGTTGGCTATGCGGCTCCGGAACTCATCGGGAGTGAGAAAGAAATACTCCACCCCGTTCTGCTCCGTGCCGCGCGGCGGACGGCTGGTTGCCGAAATAGAGAAAGCCAGATTCAGGTTCTGCGTCAACAGATAGTTGATAATTGTGGACTTGCCCGACCCGGAGGGGGCGGAAAATATAATCAGTTTACCCATCTGTGGTATTTACTATTTAACGGTTTACTATTTAATCCTCTAATTGGTTTGCTTTAACTTCATGTTGAAGCAAACTTATCATAAATTCATGCAACGTCCGGAACCGGTTCCTTACATCACGTTCAGGACCTGTTCCTTGATTTGCTCCAGCTCGTCCTTCATCTGCACTACAATCTTCTGCATTTCGGCATGATTGGACTTGCTGCCCAGCGTATTGATTTCGCGGCCCATTTCCTGTGCGATGAAGCCCAGCTTCTTACCTTGTCCGCTACCGCTTTCGAGCGTGCTGATAAAGTATTTCAGGTGATTGGAAAGACGTTGCTTTTCTTCGTTGATATCGAGTTTCTCGATGTAATAGATAAGTTCCTGTTCCAGGCGGTTCTTGTCATAATCCACACTCAATGTCTTTTCAAGCGCATCGGTGATACGGTCCTTTACCTTGCCTACCCGTTCCTGCTCGTAGGGAGCCACCGATTCGAGCAACCGTGCTATATTCTCTATCTTCTCACGGAATTTCTTTTCGAGCGCTGCGCCCTCCTGCTTGCGGAAGTCTATCAGATGATTGATAGCCTCTTCCACTGCCGCATGCACCACTGCCCATTCCTCATCGCTCAGCTCCTGAGTCTCATTCTTCGTCATTACATCCGGCATACGGAGCAGCGTGGCAAACCAGTCGGCAGGTTCGGGAATACCGGCAGCCGCAGAAATTTCCTTAATCCGTTTGTAATAAGCCTCCACCAATTCCTGATTGATAGGAGTGGCCAGTTGTTCCGCATCTTTCTTCTCAATCCAAAGGCTGAAATCGACCTTGCCCCGTTCCAGCATTTTGGATATTTCGTTACGGATTTCCATTTCCTTTTCCCTGTAAAGCGGAGCAATACGGGCAGATAAATCCATCGCTTTGCTGTTAAGCGACTTAATTTCAATATTGATTTTCTTATCGGACAGTTCGGCTGTTGCTTTGCCGTAGCCCGTCATAGATTGTATCATAATGTATAGTTTTATGCGACAAAGATAGCTATTCTCACTGATTATTTATTGCATTCACTGAGAATAATTTGAGCAATAGACAAATATCGCATGCACAACTTAGTATGCAATATTCACTAATTTTCTGAACAGATGCAAGCAAGCAGCCGGCAATTTAATCAATGAATCAGGAATGCAACGACAAACCATTCGGCAAACAACTTGTGTAATCGAAACAAATCACGTAAATTTGCCACAATAAAAATCAGAATAGAAGTTATGTCATGTATCTTGCATATTGAAACATCCACTTCGGCCTGCTCCGTAGCCGTGAGCGAGGACGGACAGAACGTTTTCAAAAAAGAAGACCTGAACGGGCCTTCACACGCCGTATCGCTGGGCGTATTCGTAGACGAAGCCCTGTCATTTGCCGACAGCCACGCCATGCCGCTGGATGCCGTTGCCGTAAGTTGCGGTCCCGGTTCGTACACAGGGCTACGCATCGGTGTGTCTATGGCAAAAGGTGTATGTTACGGGCGCAACCTGCCCCTCATCGGGCTTCCCACCCTGAAAGTGCAATGCGTTCCGGTACTGCTCTATCACGATGAACTGCCGGAAGACGCCCTGTTGTGCTCCATGATTGATGCCCGCCGCATGGAAGTGTACGCCGCCGTTTACGACCGCGCACTGAAACCGGTACGCGACATTGCGGCAGACATTGTGGACGAAAACTCCTATCAGGAGTTTCTGGACAGGCAGCCCGTGTATTTCTTCGGCGACGGTGCAGCCAAGTGCAAGGAAAAGATTGTGCATCCCAACGCTCATTTCATCGACGGCATCCGTCCGCTGGCAAGCATGATGTTCCCGCTGGCAGAAAAAGCTATAGCCGAAAAAGATTTTAAAGACGTTGCCTACTTCGAACCGTTCTACTTGAAAGAATTCGTAGCAAGCCAACCGAAAAAACTTTTATAGCGATTTGTGGTTAGCCGTTAGTGATTAGTGATTAGCGATTAGCAATTAGCGGGCTGCGCAATTGGACCATATAGCATTAATCACTAATCATTAACCACTAACCGCTAATCACTAACCGCTAATCACTAACCACTAATCACTAACCACTAATAACCAACCGCTAATTCTAAAGGATATGCAATATAATACTCAACAAAAGCGGATGCCTTTGCCCGAATACGGGCGCAGCATCCAGAATATGGTAGACCATGCACTTACAATCGAAGACCGCTCCGAGCGCCAGCGTTGTGCAAATACCATTATCAACATCATGGGAAACATGTTTCCCCACCTTCGCGACATACCCGATTTCAAGCATAAGCTGTGGGATCATCTTGCCATCATGGCGGACTTCAAGCTGGACATCGACTATCCATACGAAGTTATCCGCAAAGACAACCTGATAACCAAACCGGAAACCGTTCCTTATCCCAGCACCAAAATACGTTACCGCCACTACGGCCGTACCCTGGAAGTGCTGATTAAGAAAGCCATCGACTTTCCCGAAGGTGACGAGAAGCAGAACCTCGTTGCACTGATATGCAACCACATGAAGAAAGACTATATGTCCTGGAATAAAGATACTGTCGACGACCGCAAAATAGCGGACGACCTCGCAGAACTGTCCGGCGGCAAACTGCAGATGACCGACAGCCTTCTCCGCCTTATGGCCGAACGGATCGAACAGAATTATCGGCCGAAGATGAATAACCAGAACAACAGAAACAACAACAGAAATAATAAAAGAAAATACTAAAATAGCGGTTAGTGATTAGCGATTAACGGTTAATATCATAGGACATCACCACGCTACCCTAATCACTAACCGTTAATCGCTAATCACTAACTACTAACCACTATTTCATGGCTTCATTTGTAATAGAAGGCGGACACAGCCTTTCCGGAGACATTTATCCTCAAGGAGCGAAGAACGAGGTGCTGCAGATTATCTGCGCCACCCTGCTCACTGCCGAAGAGGTGACGGTGCACAACATACCGGACATCCTGGATGTGAACAACCTGATTCAGTTGATGCGGGATATGGGAGTGAACGTATCGAAAAAAGGCATCGATACATATAGCTTTCAAGCAGCCAATGTTGATTTTGCCTATCTGGAGAGCGATGAATTCCTGAAAAGGTGCTCCAGCCTGCGCGGTTCGGTCATGCTCGTAGGACCGATGGTGGCACGCTTTGGCAAGGCTATGATTTCCAAACCGGGCGGAGACAAGATAGGCCGCCGCCGTTTGGACACCCATTTCATCGGCATACGGAATTTAGGTGCAGAATTCGTTTACAATGAAAGACGGGAAGTTTACGAAATATCCGCCCGGCAATTGCAAGGCAGCTATATGTTGCTGGACGAAGCATCTGTAACGGGCACTGCCAATATCGTAATGGCAGCAGTATTGGCCAAAGGTAAAACAACCATTTACAATGCCGCCTGCGAGCCTTACATACAACAGCTATGCCGGATGCTGAACCGCATGGGTGCAAAGATAGAAGGTATCGCTTCCAATCTGCTCACCATTGAGGGAGTGGACGAACTGCACGGAACAGAGCATACCGTTCTTCCGGACATGATTGAAGTGGGAAGCTTCATCGGCATGGCAGCCATGACGAAAAGCGAGCTGACCATCAAGAACGTTTCGCACGAAAACTTAGGTATCATCCCCGACAGTTTCCGGCGTTTGGGCATCAAAATGGAACAACGGGGCGATGATATTTATGTGCCTGCCCAGGATACTTATCAGATAGAATCCTTCATTGACGGTTCTATCATGACAATAGCCGATGCACCCTGGCCCGGACTGACGCCGGACTTGCTGAGCGTACTGCTGGTAGTTGCCACACAGGCGAAAGGCAGCGTGCTGATTCATCAGAAGATGTTTGAAAGCCGCCTCTTCTTCGTGGACAAACTGATAGACATGGGAGCGCAAATCATTCTGTGCGACCCGCACCGCGCTGTAGTAATCGGACATAATCACGGTTTCAAACTGCGTGGCGGCAATATGACGTCCCCGGATATCCGTGCCGGTATTGCTCTGCTGATAGCCGCCATGAGCGCCGACGGCATCAGCCGTATTCATAACATCGAGCAGATAGACCGGGGGTATCAGAATATAGAAGGACGGCTGAATGCGATCGGAGCAAGAATAACGAGAATATAAGGAAGTGACAAGCAACAGACAAGGCGATAAAACGATATGATACGAAAAGAAGAAGTATATAAAATAGGTATATTCAACAAACCTCATGGCATTCACGGAGAATTGTCATTCACCTTTACGGATGATATTTTCGACCGTGTAGAGGCCGAATATCTCATCTGCCTGTTGGACGGTATATTCGTACCGTTCTTTATCGAAGAATATCGTTTCCGCTCAGACACTACGGCTCTCGTCAAACTCGAAGGAGTGGATACGGCAGAACGCGCACGGATGTTTACCAACATTGAGGTTTATTTTCCCGTGAAGCATGCCGAGGGAGCCGGACCGGGAGAACTCAGTTGGGATTTCTTCATCGGTTTCCGTATGGAAGAAGTACACCACGGCCAGCTGGGTGAAGTGACGGATGTGGATACCTCTACCATCAACACTCTGTTCGTGGTAGATTATAAAGGAGAAGAATTGCTGATTCCGGCACAGGAAGATTTCATTATGGACATCGACCAGAAGCATAAGGTTATCACGGTGGACCTGCCGGAAGGATTACTTGCTTTAGACGATACGGAAGAAGCGTGAATAAGGCGCGAAACGCAAAGTTCAAATTATAAATAGAAAGTTTATAAGTGGCAGCAAATAAGAAGAAAAAAAGAAGAAAAGCCTTTTGGAGTAATATCAAGTTCAAATACAGACTGACCATTACGAACGAGAATACCCTTGAGGATATTGTCACCTTACGTGTGTCCAAACTGAACGGAATCTCCGTATTGCTTTCCGTACTGACGGTACTCTTTCTGATTGCCTCCCTGATTGTTGCCTTTACCCCGTTGCGCAATTATCTGCCCGGATACATGAACAGTGAAATTCGTGCGCAGGTCGTGGAGAATGCCCTGCGTGTAGACTCGCTCCAGCAACTCGTAGACAGGCAGAATCTGTACATAATGAATATCCAGGACATCTTTCTGGGTAAAATCAAAACCGACACCATCCATTCCATCGACTCCCTGACTACCGTACGGGAAGATTCGCTTATGGAACGAACGCAACGCGAGGCTGAATTCCGCAAACAGTACGAGGAAACGGAGAAATACAACCTGACGAGCATCGCCTCACGCCCCGAAGTAGACGGACTGATATTCTACCGCCCCACCCGCGGCATGATTTCATCTCCTTTCAATGCCGAAAAGAGGCACTTCGGAACGGATATAGCCGCCAATCCGGGAGAAAGCGTATTGGCAACCCTGGACGGAACGGTCATTCTGAGTACCTATACAGCCGAAACCGGCTATTTGATAGAGGTACAGCATAACCAGGATTTCGTATCCGTCTACAAGCATTGCGGCTCTTTGTTGAAACGCGAAGGTGACACCGTAAAAGGCGGAGAAGCCATTGCCCTGGTAGGCAACAGCGGACAACTGACTACCGGACCGCACCTGCACTTCGAACTGTGGCACAAAGGAAGGGCGGTAAACCCGGAACTCTATATCGTATTTTAAAAGTATAAAGCATTAAGTATAAGATATAAACCTGAAAGCATAAATTATAAGACTGATGAAGAAACAAATTGCCATACTTGGCTCTACCGGCTCTATCGGTACACAGGCATTACAGGTCATAGAGGAACATCCCGACCGATACGAAGCCTATGTACTGACAGCCAACAACCGGGTAGAGGATTTGATTGCCCAGGCACGCAAGTTCAAGCCTGAGGCAGTGGTAATAGCAAACGAAACGAAATATCAACAACTGAAAGACGCACTTGCCGACCTCCCCATCAAAGTGTATGCCGGCGAAGAGGCCTTATGCCAGATTGTGGCGGAAAAACCTATCGACATGGTACTGACAGCTATGGTAGGCTATGCCGGGCTGAAACCGACTATGAACGCAATCCGTGCACGCAAGACGATAGCCCTCGCCAACAAAGAAACATTAGTCGTGGCGGGCGAACTTATCAACGACCTGGCACGTTTCAGCGGTACTCCCATCTTACCGGTAGACTCCGAACATTCTGCCGTGTTCCAGTGTTTAGCCGGAGAAATGGGTAACCCTGTCGAGAAAGTTATACTGACAGCTTCCGGCGGCCCGTTCCGTACCTGTACAATAGAGCAGCTTGCCACCGTAACCAAGGCACAGGCTTTGAAGCACCCCAATTGGGACATGGGAGCCAAAATTACAATAGACTCCGCTTCCATGATGAACAAGGGGTTTGAAGTGATTGAAGCAAAATGGCTGTTCGGTGTACGCCCCGACCAGATAGAAGTAGTGGTACATCCGCAATCCGTCATTCACTCAATGGTGCAGTTTGAGGACGGAGCAGTGAAAGCGCAGTTGGGAATGCCGGATATGCGCCTGCCCATTCAGTACGCATTCTCCTATCCGGAACGCCTGAAAGCGTCTTTCCCCCGGCTGGACTTCAAATTGTGCACGGACCTGACATTCGAGCAGCCGGATACAAAACGTTTCCGCAACCTGGCGCTGGCATACGAAGCGCTGCACCGTGCAGGAAACATGCCATGTATCGTCAATGCAGCCAATGAGGTGGTGGTAGCCGCTTTCCTACGAGACGAAATATCATTCCTCGGCATGAGCGACGTAATCGAGAAGACAATGGCGCGCGTATCCTTTATACAAAAACCTGCTTACGAAGACTATGTGGCAACTGACGCAGAAGCCAGACGAATAGCAAAAGAATTGATAGTTAAAAATTAAATTGCAAATAATAAAATAGTAAATAATTAGATGGAAACATTCTTGATCCGTGCCCTGCAACTTATAATGAGCCTTTCATTGCTCGTAATAATCCATGAAGGCGGGCACTTCCTCTTCGCTCGTTTATTTAAGACACGAGTGGAAAAATTCTGTTTGTTCTTTGACCCGTGGTTCACCTTGTTCAAATTCAAACCGAAAAACAGTGAAACGGAATATGGTATCGGCTGGTTGCCTTTAGGCGGGTACGTCAAAATTGCAGGTATGATAGACGAGTCTATGGATACCGAGCAGATGAAACAGCCCATGCAACCGTGGGAGTTCCGTGCCAAACCGGCATGGCAGCGTCTGCTGATTATGATAGGCGGCGTACTGTTCAATTTCCTGTTGGCATTGTTCATCTACTCCATGATACTCTTTGCGTGGGGAGATGAATATGTACCTTTGCAGAAAGCCCCGCTGGGTATGGACTTTAATGAAACGGCTAAATCAATCGGTTTCCGTGACGGCGATATATTGGTATCCGCCGACGGCGTACCTTTTGAACGCTATGGTGGAGACATGCTGACAAGCATCGTCGATGCACGTCAGGTCAGCGTATTGCGTAACGGGCAGGAAGTATCCGTGTACATCCCCGAAGATATGATGGAACGCCTGCTTGCCGACAGTGTCCGTTTCGCTTCATTCCGCTATCCGTTTGTCATCGACAGCATTATGCCGGGACAACCTGCCGCACTTGCCGGATTACAACCGGGTGACAGCATCACTCAATTGGATGGACGTAACATCGCTTACTTCGACTTTAAGGAAGAAATGCTGAATCGCCAAAAAGCAGCTAACGACAGTACCAGCCGCCTTCTCACCCTGACTTACGTCAGAGCGGGGGTAGCGGATACCGTAAAGCTGACTACAGATTCTTTATATCAAATCGGTGTCGCTGCATCCCTGCAGACAAACAAGCTGTTGCCCGTTGTCAAGAAAGAATATAGTTTCTTCGCATCTATCCCGGCCGGGGTTACCCTGGGAGTAAATACGCTGAAAGGTTATGTCAGCCAGATGAAGTATCTTTTCTCTAAAGAGGGTGCCAAACAGCTTGGCGGTTTCGGAACAATCGGCAGCATCTTCCCTGCAACATGGGACTGGTATCAGTTCTGGTACATGACGGCATTCCTTTCAATCATTCTTGCTTTCATGAACATTCTGCCTATTCCGGCATTGGACGGCGGACATGTCCTGTTCCTCATCTACGAGATTGTAGCACGTCGCAAACCCAGCGATAAGTTTATGGAGCGTGCTCAAATGGTAGGTATGTTCCTATTGTTCGGCTTGCTGATTTGGGCTAACTTCAATGATGTGCTCAGATTCTTCTTCTGATGGTTAGGATATAAAAAACACATCGTCTGTTTGACTATAACAGACGATGCGTTCAGTAGTAACAGATGGTGCATTCCATATAAACGCACCATCTGTTTTTTTATATTTTTATACCAGGTGTGCAATCCACTCTTCACGGTCGCCCGGCAGAAGGTCGATAACCGGAATCTCAACCATTGTATAGCAACCCGGTTGCTGACGCATTGCAGCACGTGCCACACATACCAGCACTTGCGCAGTAAGCGCCGGGTTATTGATGCGCATGTTGAATTCGAACAGTTGGTTCTGTGTTTTTCCGGAAACGCCCTTACGGGTCAGGTTTACACCGTGTCCCATATCAAGCAGTGCATCTACGCTCGGAACAAGCTTCACATGCGTTTCGTCATTTACGAAATACGGATCGGCTTTGATGGCGGCAGCTACTTTGTCAAATTCGTAACCATCGTTCAGTTCGATGTATACCATACGGCGATGTATGCCCGTACCGGTAGGAATCGTCATTGAAAGGGCGGCTTTTACACCCTCGATAGCCTTTACTGCCACCGTATGTCCCATACTCATACCCGGACCGAAGTTGGTATAGGTAATTCCCTTCGGCGCAATAGCCTCCAGCAAGGTACGCACAACAGAATCGCTTCCCGGATCCCAACCGGCAGAAATAATAGAAACAGTGTTATGTGCTTTTGCCTCAGCATCCAGTGTACGGCGCAATGCCGGAATGCCGGTATGAATATCGAAGCTGTCCACTGTATGGATGCCAAGTGCCAATATCTCTTTAGCATATTTCTCAACGCTACGCGTAGGAGTACAAAGGATGGCCACATCCACATCCTTCAACTCTTTGATATCTTTCACTACGGAATATTCACTCAATTCTGCAGGACGGTTCTCTGCCCCTGCACGACGTACTACTCCTGCGATTTCAAAATCGGGAGCTGCCTGTAATGCCTCAAGTACAAAATGTCCGATATTGCCATAACCCACGATGGCTGCTCTTACTTTTTTCATCTTTTTATCGGTTTTAGTTATCAACTTTCTATTTTATGAGCGCAAAAGTAAGCATTTTAATTTATAACTTAACTATAGAAGCCCTCAAGTTTCACAGAGTTTTTCTTTTTTTAGAGACTAAAAGTCAATAATAATTCCTACATTCGCAGAATTAGGAATAATAATCATATGATAGAATACATTAAAGGTGAAATTGCCGAGCTGAGTCCGGCAAGCGCAACTATAGACTGTAACGGTTTGGGATATGCCGTAAATATTTCCCTGAACACATATGCTGCCATACAAGGAAAAAAAAGCTGCAAGCTATATATCTATGAAGCTATCCGCGAAGACGCCTATATCCTTTATGGTTTTGCAGACAAGCAAGAGCGTGAGCTGTTCCTTCTGCTGATTTCCGTATCAGGCATCGGCGGCAATACGGCCCGCATGATTCTTTCGGCTTTATCGCCTTCCGAATTGATAAATGTTATCAGCACGGAGAATGCCAACTTACTGAAAACGGTGAAAGGAATCGGTTTAAAAACAGCCCAGCGTGTGATAGTCGATTTAAAAGACAAAATAAAAACCTGTGGAATGGCTTCCGGAGCGGTTGACATAACCGGTCCTGCCTTTACCGCCGCCAATGCACAAGTACAAGAAGAAGCCGTAGCCGCCCTTACAATGCTGGGATTTGCACAAGCTCCTTCACAAAAAGTAGTAACGGCTATTTTGAAGGAAGATGCCAATGCACCGGTAGAACAGGTTATCAAACTGGCTCTGAAAAGATTATAGTCCATACATATTATTCATACATTAAAAGTAAACAAGCAATGAAGCCAGTTCCTATTCCCATGAAACAATGGTTGGCTGCCAACGAACGTACACGTGTACTACCCGGCGACCAATGGTATCTCAATTTTTCAACAAGTATCCTATCGTTAGTAAAGCAATCTCCTCTATTCAAGGAAGATGACTATGCGCAGAAAGATGCCACAGTATCACTCACTATGTATTTTCAGGATGTAATTGCCCAGACCGGCGGTTGGAAGACATTCACCGAATTATACTACAAACAGTATAATACCTACCTTCCCTTCTATCCGCTATCCGACAGCTACATCCCCGATGAAATCAATCCGGAAGATATAGCATTTGTACTGTGGACATTAAAATCACACTTTGCACTCTATGGACCGGATGAATATACGTTACAAAATCCGTATGATAAGGACTTGTTGGCTTTAGCTCAGGAAGCTTATAAAATGATGGACGAAAAATTTGAAGAAGCGCCTATCAATGAAAAAACTTCTTCTTTTTTATGGGTAATGGGACCGGATTTGTTAGATATGCCCTTTGTTCCTCTTCCCGAAATCACTCCTGAAACAAAACTGAGCAAGGATGTGGAGCATTGTCTGGAATACAGCGGTGGCAAACCTTTATTATATTTTGCTACCTATAAAGAACTCTGCAAATTCTTTGTTGAAGTTCTAAAATGGGAAAATACCCGTTCTGCTTTACTTCCTGACTTACAGTACAAGAAAGAATTCGTAATATACGCCAATGCCAAAGGTATGCTAATAGCCCACGACGTAGCTGCCTATTTTTGTGAAGAGCACAACCCGATGTACAATGCCAAACGCGCTGCTGCCGAAGGCTACAAACTCTTTTGCCGTCCGGGAGCCTGCCCGTTCGACTTAATAAAGTACGGTATGCTCAAAGGAATATTACCTGATGTGCAATTTCCATTTGACAACGGCAAAGAAATACTACAGCAAAATTGGGACTTTATCGCCCGTTATTATCTATGTGAATATTATGAAGGGGAATAAAAACGCACAATCGCACCCTAACCGGAACAAAAAAGCCAAACCGACAGGAAAAAGAATCGGAAAATCAAAACCGTCCAAGGCTAATAACCAATTAAACAGAAGGGTGAAGTAAGCGGTTAGTGATTAGTGATTAGCGGTTAACGATTAGCAACTGTCATGCGACGTAATTACCAACCTAATCACTAACCACTAATCGCTAATTATCCATCATAATTCTATGATTTCTTCTTTGCACAAAGTCAGTTTCTCAAGGCCGTCGGTGGTTACTGCCCATGAGTTTTCAATTCCGACAGGACCTATACCGGGTAAAACAATCTTGGGTTCCAAAGCAAAAACCATACCCGGTTCCAATTCCTGCTTCATACGAGGAGCCAATACAGGCATTTCATTTATTTCCAAACCAATGCCATGCCCTATGAATTTTGCCTTTTGGTCTACTCCCATAAAATAATCCGCAAAACCGGCTTTCGTTACTATTTCAATAGCCTTGTTATACATATCTTCACAAACAGTTCCCGGTTTTGCCATTGCCACAATCTCCTCTTGTATTTCTAAACACGTCTGATGTGCAGCATAGGCCTGTTCCGGCAACTTGCCAATGGAGAACACACGGCTCATATCGCCCATGTAACCATAGAAGTTTCCACCCATATCCACCATGAAACATTGCCCCGCTTGCAGGAGAGTGCCGCTCACGCCACCGGGCAATGAAGGATCAAGCCCTTTGCCGCCCAATGCAAAATCATACGGAGAAGGAACCGCTGCATTGTCACCGGCCAAAAGACTTCCCATGAAGATTTCCATACTCTGTCCGAATACGCGGAAAATACCCAGACAACCTTCCAGACGCATCAACCGTTCTATTTCAACAGATAATTGACGGTCGGTCATTCCCGGCTGATAAACCGAGGGAATCTGTTCGTATGCCTTTGTATGGGCAGCTCCGGAACGACGGAACATTTCGATTTCCATCGGAGTTTTTACGCTTCGTGCCTGACGAATCAACGCAGTGCCGCAAGGCACGACCTCTGTTTCGGGAAAGCAGGCAGCCAAACGATTATATTCCGTAAAGGGTAGTTCGTCACCCTCCAGCATCAACTTGACCGGCAAAGGAAGACCGCATTCTTTCAATAATCCGGTTATTTGCTCCGGCTTACGGATAGGATGAATATGCTCGCCCTCAATATCGTTAGGGCGCTTTATGAACAAACGCGCAGGAGCATTCAACGGCAGGTATAAATAGCCGCTTACTACGCAACCATACGTATAGATTAAGTTTACATTGCAGGTAATAAGTGCCGCATCGATACCTTGTTGGGCCATGAGGGCACGTATCTTATCACGTCTTAATTTCAATTCCGGTTGTAACATCTCTTAGTTATTTATAAATTTCGAGCAGCAAAGGTAATAATTTTAGGTGCAATGGAATTACTCTTCGGGCACATAAATAATCTCGCCGTTATCCAACTCATAAGCAATCCCTACCTTTTTGCCTTTTTTACCGCTTTTGGCATCCTGATTCTCCGACGGAGTATATTTATTGATTTTCTGACCTTCTTTCGTAATAATCTCCATGTTCTCTTTTCCAGGATTCTTTACCATAGTGAAGTCTTCCTGACTGAACATCTCGGTCATATTGTAACGGCTCACCAATGCAACCATAAGTGCTACGGCAAATACCATTGCAACATCGAAAAGATTGCTTACCACACTCATCGGGTCGCTATCTTCTTCTTTTCTCAGCAAACGTCTTTTCATTATTCTTTTTGATTTTGGTTTAACAATTCAGAGAGAAATTCGAGATTAGTCATATCCTGCAAATACCAACGCTGCTTGACTTGCTGTGTTATAAACCCGATAGCACTGGAGAACAGCCCGACAACCGTAGTGGCAAATGCCACCTGCATATTGTAGGCCATCGAGGCAATGTCGCCGGTGGAAAGCCCTACAAGTGCCGGACCCATTGGAATCAGCGTTCCCATTAATCCCAACATCGGTCCCATTTTGGTTAGAGTCTTGGATATTGCCAAATCTTTATCCGCCGCTATCTCAAAATCGGCAAGCAGGCGCTGCACGTGCGCCGGACTATCTTTCATCTCGATAATACGGTGAATGTAAGTAACCACCAAAGAGTTGTTCTTCTTGGAGAGGTGTCCGCCCAGCTCCGAAACAGTTTCAGGAGTCAATGCATCCAACTCCTTGCGCAACAGAGCATCGGTCTTACGGATAGCCAGATATTGCCCGAAAAAGTTTCCGAGGAGCAAGACCGAACGTCCGAAAAGAATAATCAACAATACGATAACAGGAACCAGAAGCCCTGTAGATATCCAATAGAGAATGTCTGAAATGTAATTCATAATTTTTATTTAATTAGTTAGTTTGTCTTTTCAATTTCACTTTTCTTAAAATCATTCCGACCAATGCACCGGCAACAAACAGGATTGTCAAGCCTGCCAACGCTCCCCAGTCTACCTCGTCTATTCCTTTCACTGCCGTACGGCCGTTGACAGTAGCGATAATTCCCAAAATAGCAATCAGGGCATTGGCGAGGAAAAGCAATTCCAGCCGAAGTTCTTTTTCGGGCAGTAACCAGCGCAAAAGGAAGCTCCCGGCAGGTATCAATATGAATACCGCCGCTGCCATGCTCCAGGCAATCAGGGAAAAGGATACCCCGGGAAAGGAGAATATCAATGCAACCAAGCCGCAGAACAGTACCGGAAAAACTAAAATACCCGGAAACCAGCGCAGTGCCTTATAAGCCCATAGCACGCGCTTCTTCACAGGTCCGGCACTTTGGATATGTGCAGCCAGCATGCAGAAGGTCATCTGCAGAACCACTTCCACGCTCAGTACAACGGAGGTATCGAGCATCAGTGCAGGATTAGCCAGCCAGTCGGCAATCTGGGTTTTGGACTGCTCGATAGCATAAGGCCACATCAGCCCTACAAACAAGGCACAGATGACGGATATTACCAGCACCGACCTTAATTTACGATAAGTTTGCTTCAACATGAAGTTGAAGCAAACCAATATCATAAGTACAAAAACAACCGTTTCCATTATTCCTGTAGTTTTTTACGACGATGACGGACGAGCAACAGCAGTACGACGATAGCAAGCACTACTACCAAACCGACTATCGTATTGCTCAGTACATTGGTCTGTTCTTCTGCGGTAGAAGCCATCTCCTCTTTTTTCATCACCATCCCTTTCTTGTCATCGGATGCGGCAGCTTCACGTATCTGAACAATGTTTTTCTTATATTCCGCCGCTGCCTGCGCATCGGTTTTCGAAGCAATGAACTGCCTTAACTTGGCATTGTCGCAAACAAAGCCGGAACAGGAGGGTTTGTACTTGTTTACCAAATCGGTATGCAACTTGGCTATATCGGCCACTTGCTGCTCGCTGGCTTTCCACATTCCCTTGCGCACCGTCTCCAGCATAACAGCAGTCATCTCCTCCAAAGCTGCCGGATTCTGTTGCTCGAAATATTCATGCAAGCCCAGGCCGAACTTATCCTTTACGTACACATTATATATCTCATCCCACATTTCCTTATCGATAGCTTTGGGCTTCATCACATTCCAGCCATATGTGTTTTGTACAATCTCGGCAAATGTATTCGCATCACCTGCTTCTCCTTTCATTTTCTCCTTGATATAGGTAGGGTTGAAGATAGTCGTACGGCTCTCCACTCCGATAGCCTCCTTGACCTCCTGCATGCGGAAGTTGTTGCGATTGCGGTAATCGCTCAGGTAAGCATCCGGGTCTTTTCCCGTCACATTACGAACAGCCAGGTTGAGCCCGCCCATAAACTCGTACACGTGGTCGAGGCTCAATGCTCCCCACGTATTGCTCTGGCGAGGCTGTATAACCGCATCCGTACGTGTCAGCGCAGCTTCGAAAGCGAATTGACGGAAGGCTTCCCAATTCTTTTCACTACCATAGTAAGCACCCATATTGTTCAAATAGGTATCTGCTATTTCTTTCTCGCTTTCCCAACGGTCACCGCTCATCACCATACCCTGGATACCGGTTCCATAACCGCCGTTAGCTCCTCCGAACACGCGGAACGTAGAAATCTCCCTGGCGTCTTTAGGAGTCAGACCTTTTTCTATCAATACCCGTTCTGCTTCGACCACTCCGGCAGCAACCTGATTTTCGTACTGGTCGTCTTTTGCATGGGCAGCCATTTCAACCGCTCGGTTAATAAGGAACAGGCGGGAAGCTGCAATGTCCCTCAACTGCCCGCTCGTCTGTACTACCACATCGATACGCGGGCGTCCCAGTTCTTTCGAGGGGATGAGTTTCAAATCCGTAACACGGCCGAAAGCATCCCGCAGAGGTTCCACACCCAGCATATAGAGTATCTGGGCGATAGTGGCTCCTTCCGTCTCGATGAACTCGCCGCTCCACAGCGTATAGCTTACTTTACGGGGAATGCTATCATTGTGCCGGCGTTTATACATTTCGATTGTATTATTTGCCAACTGTATGCCTTTCTCCCATGCCGCCTCGCTCGGGGTAGCCTCTGCATTGATTCCATAGAGGTTGCGTCCGGTAGGCAAGGTATTGGGATTTACTATCGGGTCGCCCCCCGGTGAAGGCTGGGTATATCCACCGTTCAATGCATTCGTCATGCTGAGCAGTTCTTTTTCCGGACTTTCTATAAGTGCCTTTTTATATTCTCCGACATTTTTAATTGTGCGCTCGACTTCCATGACTGCCAAAGCAAAAGTGATTTCTTCTTTGGTATATTCTACGGAAGAAGGCATTTTCTTCATTGGGGCTTTCTCTCCGTCTCCCATAGCCATCATCATCGCCATCATGCCCTGCGGCGCATTACGCGATTTTTCCATCTTCCGGGCTTTGGCAAGTTCGTCGGGCGTGATATCCGCCACACGGCAGATGAGCTCATCCGTTCCCAAAGCCGGATTAGCCAGCAACCGGGTTATTAAAGTACGGGCAGGATTCAGATAATGCTGTGTGAACAAAGCGCGGTGTTTCACCGTTTTTTCGTCGGCGCGTTTGCGGAGTTTGTCCAGGGCAAGCAGGCTGTATGCAATCGGTTCGGTAGCCATGGCGTACACGCTGCTCTTAATGCGCGCATCTTCATAAGGAACGCCCATTGTATAAAGCTGTCCCGTTATTTTCTCCGTAGCCAGTTCCTCGGCAAAATTCTCGATACGCAAAATCTCGTCTTCCGTATAAGGAACGGTGAGTACGCTGTCCAGTTCCAGCTCGCGGTGAATACCCAGCTTCACCGCCACTGCCTTCACAGCCAAAGAAGCACGGCGCAAATCGACTTCGCTACGCATATCTTTCCGGGATTCCTGTTCGTGCGCACCGTTAGAACAAGCACTGACAGCATTATTGTATATCTTAATTTTCTCCACAAGTTCACGATAGATACCACGGACACTGCTCTCGAGGAACGGAGGGGTGAGGTAAGACTGCAAGCCTGCATATGCCCTGCGTTTGGCTATCATACCTTCTCCCACATTTCCTATCGAATAAATATAGAAATGAGGCAAAGCGCCTACCAGCCGGTCGGGCCAGTCGTTACTACTCAAAGCAACCTGCTTTTTCGGTGTAAATTCCAGACTGCCATGAGTACCGAAGTGAATCAACGCATCGGCCTTAAAACCGAACTGCGTCCACAAATAAGATGCAATATAAGTGTGAGGAGGTGCGGCATCCGTACCATGAACAATCTTAAACGCATTGTCTCCCTTTCCGGCGGCATTTTGCGGCAGCAACACCACATTCCCGAACTGTAAGCGGGCAACTCCCAGACGTCCGTCGCCGGTAGCCATATACTCACCGGGAAATTCTCCGAAGGAAGATACGACTTCCGCATATTTTTCCGGCCTGAGTACTTTCCTTACCCAACTTTCGTACTGTTCTTTGGCAATCAGTTCGGGATGCCCGTTCTTCATGAAGTTGTCGAAAGCTCCTTCCGCATACGTTCCGAACACAGCTCCCTGTGCTTGTATCATACGTTCCAGTTCTTTGGAGGATGCCGGCAAGCCGTCTACCTTATACCCTTCTTTCTTCAAATGCAGCAATAGGTTGTAAAGCGAAGGGGCAACTTCCATACCGGCAGCAGCCATTGCGTTCTGTCCCGGGCCTTTATAATAATAAATCGCCACGCGCTTTTCATTGTTGGGCTTGTTCTGCAACTTGATATAGTTATTCACCGTCTCTACAAAAGTTTCCAAACGCTCGGGAATGGCAAAAGCATGCTGTAATCCTTCTTCATCCCTATAATGTCCGAACAAAGCGAAAGGACGGATAGCCCCGTCTATTTCGGGGGTTACGACACTTTGCGAGAGAAATCCGCCACTCATTCCCATTTTGTCGTTCTCCCACTCTTCTACGAGCCGGTTTACATTCAGCGGAGTAAACAACGGGATATTCTGTTGTGTCAGGTAATCCACGATATAGTCTCCCATGCGCCCGTGCGCCATATTGATGACTGCCGAGGGGGATACCGAATCAATTTGGTGCCTGCCAATGAAGCCTTTCATACTCCGTACCGGATAAACGACATTACCCGTCTCCTCCAGTTTCCGGATAAGGTCTGCCGGTTCGCCCATCATACCAGTGATTATGATACGGGGAGCTCCCTCTTGCAACAGCCCGTTTTCCTGCAGGAAAGCATTGTATCCGGCTATCGTATTGAAACCGAGTTCTTCATCATCCGGCTTCTTCGGGTCGGCATGATATATCATATCATTGGAGCGTTCTGTTACAGCTTCAGGTTCGTCTACCGAAATAAGCTTACCGTCGATATGCTTACGTACATAATTCAGCATGCTACGGTAGTTACGGCGCCCGCCATTCTCCAGGTAACTTCTCAAAGTGTCAGCCTGGATAGAGTCCAGCGAAATTATCTCATTGGCAGGATTGGTGGCGGAAGTGGTCAGAATGGGCAAGCCGCCATCGGCAGCCTTCTGTATCTGCGCACGCTGTTCTTCCGTTACTCTCATCCCCATGGCATTGATAAATACCATGTCGTAGGAAGTCAGTTTATCCAGTTCGTCGGTACTGACTTCTGCTATCTTTATAAACGAATTATCATTAGCCTTGGATATTTGTCCGAGACTGATAACTTGATAATTGACAAATGCTACTCTTGTAGAACTGAACCATAAGTTCCAGATACCTATAAGCAGCAACACGAGGACGGCCGCACAGCCGCTCCCCAATAGTTGTTTTTTCTTCATATCGATATTTTAATATTTATAACCCGAACATATCTGCAATATTAAGATTTACGGTTCCTATTACACTGATTCCTTTTTGCGGAACCTGCAGGGAACTATCGGCAGCCTTGTCTTTATAATTGAACAGGTTATCGATACCCAGATTGAGGGATATGCCTTTCGGAAGGGTAACTCCGGTATTCAACGAACACATCGTACGTGCATCGTAAGTGGTTATTTCATACGCATAAGTACCGTCATCATTTTGGTTTCTTGTATAAGTATCGAACTTTGCCCCCCACTGCCCGTTCAGCGAACAGTTAAAACCTATCTTTCCGAACTTATGCGAATACATAGCATTGAAAGTTGCCGTATGCGGGCGCACCAAAGAAGTATTCCGTCCGTCAACCTCTTCATAATCGTTCGTATAAGCATAAGAACCTGTCAATATCAGCCCAAAACCAAAACGGTAGCGCAAAATTGTCTCCAAGGCCGTAGTTTTGGCGTTATCGGCATTTACATACTGCATGTCGCTCGAACCGTCGCCCAATGACATATAGGCTATCTTGTTCCTGAAACGGTTGTGGACAAAAGAAACCGACATGTTCAGCCCTCCCTTGGTAAACTCACCGGACAGAGAGACTTGATTGCTGGTTTCCGGTTTCAAATCCGGATTACCATACAGCATGAACCAACCCATACCGCCCATATCGTATGCCTGGTAGAGTTCTTTCAGAGAAGGCGAACGGAATCCTTGTGCATAACCGGCACGGAAAGAGACATGGTCGCAAAAATGCCACAGTAAAGAAACCTTCGGAGTGACATGCCAATGATATTTCTCATGATAGTCGGCACGTACTCCCGCCACGATATTCAGCTCATCGAGGATATCCCAGTCTTCCTGCACATAGAAAGCGTACAACTGGTTGTTAACATGGGAGCTGTCTTCCAGCATATAATGTTTCAGGTACTCAAAGTCACCTTCGAACCCGACACTGACAGTATGCTTGCCGAATGTTCCGGTATAATCGATACGCGGTGTCTGCTTGATATTACGGTAATCCGTAGTTTTCTTTCCGGATAAGAAATAGTCCTGGTTCTTCTGATAATTATCATAAATATATCCTATTACAAGTTGCTGTTTTTCTCCGGGAAGATATGTTACCTTACCGTTCAAGGTATAATCAAGGAATATGTCCTGGTACATCTTGCCCACACGCTTGTCCCGTTTATTGCGGTAAAACGAACCTTTCAAATCCGCATTTAGCTTTTCATTGCAGGTATATCCTATTTTCTGCAAAAAATCCCAAATGTTGTATCCGTAGACCGTGGTGGAACCGGCATCTGCCTGCTTCTCTGCCGAAGAACCGTCACTTCCTTCCGTTACGGTGGTCTTACCTACCTCATCACCTATCTCATAAGTATCTTTTGTACGATAGGTAAGGCTGGTATAAGAAGTAAGACGATTTTTCTTCACACCGGTAGAAGCTGTATATTTCTGTCCGTTGGAACCGGCATAACGTGCATTCAAATTTCCGCTAAAGGGACGATTGGCGGTCTTTGTAATGATATTGATGACTCCACCCAATGCATTGGAACCATAGATTGTGGACTGGGCTCCCTTAATGACTTCTATACGTTCGATATCGTCTACATTGAAACGGGTAAAATCAACATTATGGTCGGCTCCTTCCCCACTTACGCGTTCGCCGTCTATCAAAAACAGCATATACTCTCCATCCATGCCTTGATAAGATATCTCAGGCATCTGACTCATGGAATTATACCCAATCTGCAAACCCGGCAGTTCGTATTGCAGCAAAGTTTCGACATTCATCGGATTGAGTGCCTGAATCTCCTTTTGAGATATTACACGCGTCAGTACAGGTACCTCTTTCAACGGTTTTGCAACAAACGAACCGGTTACCACTACATCATTCAGTTGATTAGAAGAAGGAACCAATCGGATATGCAGTCGCGGCGGACGTACAGCCGGAACCGCTTTTATTTCCTGAGATTCGTATCCTATGAATGAAACCAACAGCGTATATTCTTTCGCATTTTCCAAACGGATAACAAATTCACCGTCGCTATCCGTACCTGCTCCGAAAGTAGTTCCCAGCACCCTAACCGTAGCTCCAGGCATTGGCTGCCCGTTTTCATCTACGACATCTCCCAATATGGAATAGCGATAACGGTTGCTATCCCTTTCGTCCACTTCCTCCGCAAAGACAGTGGGCACTGCCGCTGCCAGCAAAAAAAGTAAGGAACAAAGAACCCGTCTCATTCTTATTTAATCGGGATAAATTCGTAATTGAATGTAACAAAACCGCTCTTATTCGTTTCAGAGTTTCCTGCAACTGTAAATTGAAGCTTCGCCCAACTGCCGTCCTTACACTTCAAAACTATCACATGCATTGTCGGTTCATAAATAGTAGGAGGCATACTACCTGTCTCCGTCTTTTTCACCCAACTGCACAACACTTTGTTCACAGTTGCAGTCTTGGCGTAACCGACGTTGCCTTGCATCATTTTGCTCATATCGGTGATGATGGCATATTCTTCATCCTCGTTTGTTATGTTTTCATCCGCTTTATAGTCTCCTTCAGGCAACTCCGTAATTTCATTCATATTTGTTTTCTCCGTATCGAAAACCATGCCACCGTTTGTTTTTATCTCATAACGGTGTATGGCGATATGCCATTCGATACCGATAGTTTCCTTCGCTTTTGGCTCGCTTACCGAACCATCCGTATAAATCCATTCGCTTGTATCCGGATGTATTTCCGTTTCTCCGGTTTTCAGATTTACATAAGTCCATTTATCATAGGCAGATACATCCAGATTCGTTTTCGTACCTCCAACTCCGTCTCCCCATTGACTACCCTTATTATCGTCATCACTGCATGCTGCTCCTAATAAACCGATGGCCGCCATGACCAATACATCTTTAATTTTCATTTTAGCTTATTCCTTTTTAGCGTTAATAAATTAATTTTCACGCTGCAAAGTTAGATCGCACAGGTAGCTGGCACAATACCGATAAATAACTATATTAAAAACAATAATACCCACAAATAGTAAAAAAGTGCTGCCTGCACCTTCACAGGCGCAGGCAGCACAAACCACAAATACAAATACAACTAAACAAAGTTTTTCCTTAGATAATTCCCTGACCCATCATGGCGTGGGCTACCTTCATGAAGCCGGCGATATTAGCACCCTTCACGTAGTTGATGTAGCCGTCGGGTTCTGTTCCGTATTTCACGCACTGAGCATGGATACCGTGCATAATGGCATGAAGTTTCTCGTCTACCTCAGCCGCACTCCAACTGAGATGCATTGCATTCTGTGACATTTCCAATCCGCTGGTAGCCACACCGCCTGCATTCACAGCCTTACCCGGTGCATACATAATCTTGTTTTCAATAAAGAGGTCGATAGCTTCGGGGGTACATCCCATATTGGAGATTTCGCCCACACAAGTCACCTTATTATCAATCAGATGCTGTGCATCTTCCCCATTCAACTCATTCTGCGTTGCACAAGGCAAAGCAATATCGGCTTTCACCTCCCACGGACGTTTGCCGGGAACGAAAGTAGAGCCGGGGAATTCATCGGCATACGGAGCTACGATATCATTGCCCGATGCACGGAGTTCCAACATATAATCTATCTTCTTGCCACTGATGCCGTTCGGGTCATAGATATAACCGTCGGGACCGGAAATCGTAATGACCTTAGCACCCAACTGGGTAGCCTTGGTAGCTGCACCCCAAGCCACATTTCCGAAACCGGAGATAGCAACCGTCTTACCCTTGATATCTATACCTTTGGTTTCCAACATCTGGTTTACAAAATACAATCCACCGAAACCGGTTGCTTCGGGACGTATCAATGAACCGCCGAATTCCAGACCTTTACCCGTGAAAGTTCCTGTAAATTCGCGTGTCAGTTTCTTATACATACCGAACATATAGCCCACTTCACGACCACCTACACCAATATCACCGGCGGGTACGTCCATATCCGGACCGAGGTGACGCCACAATTCCAACATGAAAGCCTGACAGAAACGCATCACTTCCGCATCGCTCTTACCGCGCGGAGAGAAATCGGAACCGCCTTTACCGCCACCCATAGGCAGAGTGGTCAAAGCATTCTTGAAAGTCTGTTCAAACCCCAAGAACTTCAAGATAGAGAGGTTTACTGAAGCGTGGAAACGAATACCGCCTTTGTACGGGCCGATAGCATTATTGAACTGTACGCGATAACCGAGATTAGTCTGCACCTCGCCTTTATCATCCACCCACGTAACACGGAAAGTAAAAATACGATCGGGTTCAACCAACCGTTCTATGATTTTTGCTTTCTCGAACTCAGGATGCTGATTGTAGATATCTTCGATAGAAAGAAGTACTTCCTTTACGGCTTGAAGATATTCAGACTCGCCGGGATGCTTTGCCTCCAAAGAGGACATGATACGTTCGATATTCATAATATTACGTTTTAAAGGTTATTACCTTGTTAACTATTTGTTGCCTGAACAAAATGTCAATAAACAACACTGCAAATATAGGAAAACTTTTCAAAACACCTAAACATTGCAGCAATATTTTGATTAAATAATGATAAAACGTCAAATCACATAGAATATAAAAGAACAACAAACAAAAAAGCAGGGGGCAACTGTATAAACTGCTTGCAAAGGTAATTCTTTATCCTTCATTCCTCATTCTTCATTTAAATTGCTACTTTTGTCCTCCGAACTAATAAACCATGAGAAAACATGCTCAGTAAGTTTAAATTAAACCAGCTCTATTTCAAAGATACGCAGTTTGCCAACCTCATGACGCGACGTATCTTCAATGTGCTTTTAATCGCCAATCCTTATGATGCTTTCATGCTGGAAGACGACGGTCGTATCGACGAAAAAATCTTTAATGAATATACTTCACTCTCCCTGCGCTATCCGCCGCGCTTTACACAGGTATCTACTTGCGAGGAAGCATTGTCCCAACTATCGTCCATGCCATACGACCTTATTATATGTATGCCGGGAACGGGAGATAATGAGGGATTTGACGTAGCGCGAACCATCAAGGGACAATACGAACACATCCCTATGGTAATTCTGACCCCGTTCAGCCACGGCATCACCAAACGCATTGCCAACGAGGATCTCAGTTCGTTCGATTATATCTTCTGCTGGCTGGGGAACACCGACTTACTGGTTTCCATCATCAAGCTGATAGAGGACAAGATGAATCTGGAGCACGACGTCAGTGAAGTGGGCGTACAGATTATTCTTCTGGTAGAAGACGGTATCCGTTTCTACTCCTCTATCCTGCCCAATCTTTATAAATTCGTATTGAAACAGAGCCAGGAGTTTTCCACTGAAGCATTGAATGCCCACCAACGTACGCTACGTATGAGAGGACGTCCTAAAATCGTCCTTGCACGTACCTACAACGAAGCAATCGGCATATACGAAAAATACAAGAACAACATACTGGGAGTTATCACCGACGTCCGCTTCCCTCGCGTTGAACGCGGTGAGAAAGACGCACTCGCTGGTATCAAGCTGTGTGCCGCCATACGGAAAGAAGACCCGTTTGTTCCATTGATTATACAATCGTCCGAATCGGAGAATGTGTCGTACGCAGCCAAATACGATGCGGCTTTTATCGATAAGAATTCAAAGAAAATGGACGTAGACCTGCGCCGTATCGTATCGGACAATTTCGGTTTCGGCGACTTTATCTTCCGCAACCCCGACACACTGGAAGAGATTGCCCGCGTCAAGAATCTGAAAGAACTTCAGAATATCCTCTTTGCCGTACCGGCAGAATCGTTCCTCTATCATATCAGCCGCAACCATGTGAGCCGCTGGCTCTATTCACGCGCCATGTTTCCCATTGGCGAGTTCTTGAAACCTATTACGTGGAACAGTCTTCAGGATGTGGATGCCCACCGAAAAATCATCTTTGAAGCAATTGTAAAGTACCGCAAGATGAAAAACCAGGGTGTGGTAGCTGTTTTCAAACGCGACCGTTTCGACCGTTACTCGAACTTTGCCCGTATCGGCGACGGTTCACTGGGCGGCAAAGGCCGTGGCCTGGCATTCATTGACAACATGGTGAAACATCATCCGGAATTCGACGAATTTGAAAATGCCCGCGTTGCCATACCCAAAACGGTAGTACTGTGTACGGATGTGTTCGATGAATTCATGGAGACTAACAACCTGTATCAGATAGCCTTGTCCGATGCCGACGACGATGTGATTCTCCGCTACTTTCTGAAAGCCAAACTGCCCGACCGTCTGGTTGAGGACTTTTTCACTTTCTTCGATGTGGTAAAATCACCTATTGCCATCCGCTCTTCCTCACTATTGGAAGACTCGCATTACCAACCTTTCGCCGGTATATACAATACTTATATGATTCCTTATCTGGACGATAAGTATGAAATGCTCCGTATGCTCAGTGATGCAATCAAAGGAGTCTATGCTTCTGTATATTTCCGCGATTCAAAGGCTTATATGCAAGCCACAAGCAATGTTATCGACCAGGAGAAAATGGCCGTAATCCTGCAGGAAGTGGTCGGCAACCAGTATGGCGACCGTTATTACCCGTCCATGTCGGGCGTGGCGCGTTCGCTCAACTATTATCCTATCGGAGACGAAAAAGCTGAAGAGGGTATTGTCAACCTGGCACTCGGGCTGGGCAAATACATCGTAGACGGCGGTATGACTCTCCGGTTCTCTCCCTATCACCCCAACCAAGTTCTGCAAACCAGCGAAATGGAGATTGCGCTCAAAGAAACCCAAACACGTTTTTATGCACTCGACCTGCGTAACGCCGGACATGACTTCTCCATTGACGATGGTTTCAACCTATTGAAATTACACGTAAAAGAGGCCGAGAAAGACGGTGCTCTCAAATATATAGCTTCCACCTACGACCCTTACGACCAGATAATCCGTGACGGTTTATATCCGGGCGGACGCAAGGTTATCACCTTCGCCAATATCTTGCAGCATGATGTATTTCCTCTGCCCCGCATTTTGCAATTGGCATTGAAATACGGACAGCAGGAAATGCGCCGTCCTGTAGAAATCGAATTTGCAGCTACCATGAACCGTGAAAAGGACAAGACCGGGACGTTCTACCTGTTGCAAATACGCCCGATTGTCGACAGCAAGGAAATGCTTGACGAGGACCTCACAGCCATTCCCGATGAAAAACTGCTGCTACGATCCAATAATTCATTAGGGCATGGCATAATGAATGAATTACAGGATGTAATTTATGTAAAGACCGACAACTACAGCGCTTCCCACAATCAGGAAATAGCCTGGGAGATAGAAAAATTGAACCAGCAATTTTTGGACGAGGGCAAGAACTATGTACTGATAGGACCGGGACGTTGGGGCAGCAGTGATACCTGGCTCGGTATTCCCGTTAAATGGCCCCACATCAGTGCAGCGCGTATCATTGTAGAAGCAGGACTGACGAACTATCGTGTCGATCCTAGCCAGGGAACACACTTTTTCCAGAACCTGACTTCATTCGGAGTAGGTTATTTCACAATCAATGCTTTCATGAATGACGGTGTGTATAATCAAGACTTTCTGAATGCGCAACCTGCTGTATATGAGTCCAAATACCTGCGTCACGTGCACTTTGAACATCCTATAACCGCCAAAATGGACGGAAAGAAGAAACAGGGAGTAGTATTGCTACCCTCACGATAAGATTTTATGTCTAAAACAAGATTAAAACCAGATTAATCAACTATTCTTTTTTTGAGAAAAATGGGACAAATGATGTCCCATTTTTCATTTACAACTGCAAAACAAGGCAATAAGCGCTAATTATCTCATCTAAAAAACATATTTTTGTACCCGACTTCAAGAATTAGCAGGTAAAAAGATAACCAAACACTGTTGTTAATGGGTAAAAAATATACAACTTTTCTAACCCTGTTTACAGTAATATGTATTACATTGACCGGATGTGAGCGGGAGAATGAACAAACTGCAAACCAGGGCAGACTTAATCTGAAATTAGCAGTTGATACAAATGTAGAAAACATGGTAACACGTGCTACCGCTGATGAAGAGACATTACCCGACATCAACGACTTCTCAATTGCCGTTCTTCAAAATAATAATGTACAACTTACCTGGAACAAGTATGCCGACTTTACAGACGGAACGGAAATTGCAGCCGGCAACTATACACTAAAGGCCACTTATGGAAACATAGAAACCCAAGGTTTTGGAGCCCCGTACTACGAAGGAGCAAAAGAGTTCTCCATAAAAAAGAACGAAAGTACAAACATATCGGTCATATGTTATCTTGCCAATGTAAAAGTTACGACAGAATACACGGAACTTTTCAAAAAATATTTTACAGACTACACCGTAAACATACGCCCTGCCGGCAGTACGGACATCTCGTTCGACAAGAATGAAACAAGGGCCGCATACGTAAAGCCTGGCAAGATAAGCATTTACCTGTCAGGAAGCAAACAACAAGGAAACAAAGTCACATTTGAAGCCGCTACCATAGAGAATGCAAAGGCACGCCAGCATTACCGTCTGAAATTTGACGTACAAGCAGGGGGTACGGAATTGGATGTATCATTCACAGACGAAACGGAAAGAGTGCCGATAACCATAGATATTTCGGACGATGCCTTGAACACACAGCCACCGTTCTTTACGCCAACGGGATTTGAATCGGGAGTTGCCCGGGAGTTAACAGAATGGACAGAACCCGAATCTCCTTTATCAGCCTTGCTGACGGCGCGTGGCGGAATATCCAAATGTGTCTTGACAACCCGCTCTCCTTCTCTGTTAAGCAAGGGATGGCCTGCCGAGATTGATCTGGTAAATCCGGAACCAGGCATGCTTACCACATTACAAGATCTGGGGCTGGAGTTAAAAGGATTAAGTGCCAATGTCGATAAAATGGCTAGGGTGTCCAGTTCTACGTTCCTAAAAACGTAGTACAAAACGCCCTCGTTATTG